>TARA_R110002049_G_scaffold2750_10_pt1 | contig 155329 bp, 83 predicted proteins | sample TARA_R110002049 | Tara Oceans TARA_R110002049 (sample SAMEA4396941) | marine metagenome | biome: Polar Biome; feature: [SRF] surface water layer (ENVO:00010504); material: water (ENVO:00002006), including particulate matter (ENVO:01000060) such as... | depth 5 m | reverse complement strand
AGCGATGTTGCTAGCTGACACAATCTTTCTTACAGGCCCCTTACTTTCCCCGTTCGTTATTTACACGTGTTACTTCTTTGGCTTTGACGTGAATGTGCCATCGGGTGTGACCATCTTATTCGGTGTCTTGCCGATGCTCTCCATGATTACCCAAATCGCTTTGGGGCTCAGCCGAACTCCCTTTTCGGGGACTAGCGTCACAGACTTTTTCTCGATGCTGCATTCCAGCTTGGCAATGCCTTTGACATCGTCAAAACGGGTCGTGATTTTTTTCACGCAGCCACCACACATCTCGCCGACCGTCATCACGGTGTTCCGATTCTGTGTTTCTGCCGCTGGTGCGGGCGAACAAAACAATGCAGCAGTCGACAAGGCAACACAGGTGGGGAATGCAGTAGTCCGATTCTTCATATTCAACATTCATGAACTCCTTTTTGGGTAATAGAAAACCAGTCTCACAATCGTCGATATTTCACGATCGTCGAAAAATAACACGCATTCATTCAATCGATTCCTGTCGGCACGCGAGATAGCGAATGCTTCATCGAGGCGCGCAGTGCGTGCCGTTATTGGACAGGCGTTTAAATCCGCGCAAGAAGCAAACGGATTGCACGAGCCGGCTAGCACCCGATGCTGCGAAAGCTATAGGCGACAATTCGGATCTAGTGATCGCGGGATAGCGATCCGCAGAAAATGTTGTCTAAATCAACCAAGATTGATGCGCAATCAGCGCATCGCGACCGTATAGAGAGCACGGCGGTGATTTGCCAGCACTTCGAGAACGCTGGACAGTTGTTCTGAGAACGTCACCGTTGACCAAAACTGACCAGTCCACAAAGCAGACTAACTGGGGAACATGGTCTGGGATTTCAGGACCAGCCTGAATGGTAGCCCCTTCGCAGATGCAGTTGGGACACGAACAATCCTCACTCGGCGCATCTGCTGGAATTTCGGTTTTGCCTGAATTCCCAGAGTCGTGACAGCAAGGGCATGCGGTCACTGCGCGATCCACGTCCAGCGCCACACCTGTTTGGCAGGAATAGCAACGTAGTGGACACACCAACAAACTGGTGGCCAGCAGGATTGCAAGAATAAATCGTCCCATAGATGAACTTTACTTCTGCAAACGCAAAGGGGCAAGTGCATTCTGGCTTTGGATAAGGTCAACATGCCCGAGGTCTTCTTTCGATATCCTCGTTGCGGCCGCTGCGGCCGGTATCCCTCGCGACGTGAAACGATCAAGCAAAGGGGGCGGCTGCTGTACTGTTGGAGTCAGACCCACAAGTCACGGTCGAGGCTGCGATACCCGATGGCTTCGGCTAAGTGTTCTTGGCCGATATCGCTGGCATCGGCGACGTCAGCGATGGTTCTGGCGACTCGCAATATCTTGTCGTGGGCACGGGCAGAAAGGCCCATTTCCTCGACGCTGTGACGAAGCATCGCTTGGCAAGTTTTGTCCAGCTCGCAATGCTCACGGACTTGCCGGCTGCTCATTTGCGCGTTGTATCGAACGGGACCCGTCGGGAAACGTTCTTGTTGTTTTTCGCGGGCCCGGATCACGTCGACTCGCATTGTTTCGCTTGAGGTTCCCGCCGTTGTCGTTGCGGAAAGTTCTTCAAACGGAACCGCAGGCACTTCGATATGGATATCGATGCGATCCATCAAAGGTCCTGAAATTCGGGACATGTACTTTTCGACTTGTGGCGGTGTGCAGTTACAACTGCGTCGTGGATCGGACCGATACCCACAGGGACAAGGATTCGCGGCCGCGATTAGCATGAAATCTGCAGGAAACGTTGTCGAGCGAAGGGCGCGTGAGATGGTCACGACGGCGTCCTCGAGCGGTTGTCGCATGACTTCAAGCGTTTTTCGATTGAACTCGGGCAATTCGTCTAAGAAGAGGATTCCGTTGTGCGCTTTGCTGATTTCGCCTGGTGATGGAGGGCTTCCGCCGCCAACGAGTCCCGCGTCGCTGATGGTGTGATGAGGACTTCGAAACGGTCTGCGTGCCAACAACGGCTGTCCGGCCGGAAGCTGCCCGAGTGCGCTATAAATGCGAGTCGTTTCGATCGACTCTGGTGCACTTAGTTGTGGCAACACGCTGGGCATGCGTTTGGCAAGCATCGTTTTGCCGCTGCCGGGCGGACCGATCATGATCAAATTGTGGCGGCCCGCGGCGGCGAGGGTCATGGCTCGCTTTGCCGATTCTTGTCCTCGAACATCACCAAAGTCGACGTCATAACTGCTGTATTGTTCGAACAGTTCTTGCAGCCGAGTGGGGGCGGGGTCGATCTCGATTTGCCCGGCAAAAAAACCGACGGCTTGTGCCAGACTTTCGACCGGAATGACTTCAAGGCCTTCCACGACGGCGGCTTCGCCAGCGCTTTCGGCGGGAACCACCAAGCCTCGCAGGTTCTTATCTTTAGCGGCTTCGATCGCGATCGAGAGTGCGCCTTTGGCCGGCCGCGTGATTCCCTCCAGCGCCAATTCGCCGACCACGGCATAGTCGTCCAGGCGATCGGCTGCGAGTTGACCGCTGCCCGCCAGCACACCGAGCGCCACCGGCAGATCAAAGGACGGCGCTTGCTTGGGCAAATCACCTGGCGCCAAATTGATGACGACTCGATCCTGCGGACGAACGAAACCACTGTTGACGATCGCTCGCTCGACGCGATGCGTGGATTCTTTCACGGCGGCTTCGGGCAGCCCGACCAAGATCGTTTTGGGCATCGCCGCCGGCGACAAGTCGACTTCGACATCGACCGGCATCGCTTCGATCCCGACAAGGGTGAATGTTTTCAGACGTGCCAGCATGATGCCCAACCATGAATGGGTAGCGTTTGTCCAGGCCTAGATGGTGACGGTCTGACCCTGGCTCAGCAAGGGGCCGATCGGCCCTGAGACTTTCACGCCATTTCCAGCTATTCGCGCAGCTGCAGTGTCGCTTGACGTACGCAGAAAGCGTCATCACCCGAGAAGACGAGAAATAACGTTTTGCCGTCTGCGCTGATCCACTTGGCCGGAAAGTCCGCGTGTTCTCCCGGCCCGATATCCCATTGGTCGGTTTGATAGGCGACCGTCCAAGGACCCCAGGGTTCGGGGGCATCCAGGATTGCGAATCCGCCTTGGAATCGAGTGTCACCTCGGTCGTTAGAACCGATCGGCGCAGGCGTTTGTATCCACCAAAGATATCGACCGAGTCCGGCGTTATAGGTCATCGCGGAACGCAAGGCTGCATCTTTGCGGACTAACATCACACCTCGTTGTTCAATGTTGCGAGTCCAAACCGGTTCTCCGTCGTGGTCAAGTCGATCAAAGAATTCCCAAGCGTCGCGGTCGACCAATCGATTTTTGTCCGCACGCATCAAGACGAAACCGTCGGCGGGCTGGTCGGCACGCGGCCCGTCGTGTGAATACGCGTAGACGTAGTTGTCGCGAGCACCGTCGTAGTCTTTGCCAAAGTTAACGAAGCCGATGAGTCCGAAGGGTGCAAATTTCCAGTCGGCGTGCGTCCACGTCTTTGCATGGTCGGTTGACCAAGCCAATTGCGATTGTCCGCCTTTTCGGTCGGCGTGTCCGATCCACAAGAACAGAGTGCCATCGATCGACAGAATTCCCCACGCCTTCTTGCCGGCACGGCCATCACCCAGTTCTTCATCGTCCGAACGAATGTTTTCACCCTGCCAATCATTTGCGTCGCCGATAATGCGGGCATACCCCATGCTTAGCTTTTGTTTTACTTTCGGTTGAAATCCCCAGCCGTCACCATAGGTCGTGTACAGTTTGTCATCGTCGGCCCAGGTGATTGGCCAGTTGTCACCGCCACGTCCGTCGCGCCGAACCGAATCGGCTGGCGCCCAAATCACGTTTTCAATGACGTCGCTGGGAGCCAGGTCTTCGGCACCGATCTTTGAATCATGAAACGCGAAAACCGCGACGACCAAAACCAGCAATTCAAGAACTTGGGGACGCAAGGACTGGGGGCACATGACAGGGATTCCGTGATGGACTCGGCTAGCGATTTTATGTCAAGCGTGATGACGACACTCGGGCGATCAAGTTTCAGATCGTCATCGAATTTCAGAGTATTGTAGCGGTCACACTTGCGGGCGGTGTTGGTTCGTATCCCATTGTTTCAGGAGCGTTCGTCGATGGTTCAGATTAGGTGTGCCAGAATTCCGCGAAGTTCGGCAATCTTGTTTTCGGTCTTTTGTTGTGCGGCAGTGCACGCGCAGCAATGGTCCAAGCATACCGTCGTTGAGAACTCTACTACGATGATCAACTCGGCTATGGCCGATGACTATGACGGCGATGGGCAGATGGATGTGATCACGTCGTACGAAGGGCGCGTCGTCTTGCTGCGCGGACCCGCCTGGGTACCACACACCGTTCATGTCTTTGACGCATCGAATTCAAGAACAAAGCCGCGCACCAGTTGTATCCATAGTTGCTTGATGGATGTCGATGGCGATGGCGACCAGGATTTTTGCGGATCGAACAACACCGTGTTTTGGCTGGAATGTCCGAGCGATCCATTCGCTGAACCATGGCAGTATCGAACCGTCGACGACGAAATACTCGGTACACATTGTTTGATTACCGGAGATGTGAATCGCGACGGCAAAGTCGACCTGATAGCGAACTCTGGGCGTTCATCCGGCGCGACGACGATTCCTGATTCTCTGATTTGGCTAGAAGTGCCGAACGATTTCAAAGACGCAGATCACTGGACGCGACACGTCTTTGCGGATCGAGACGCGCCGGGCGGTTCGCACTATACCGGTTTCGGTGACGTCAATGACGATGGCCGCTCCGATATCAGTTGTGCCGCGAAAGGCGGCGAAGGTTTCGAGGGCGGCCAGTGGTTTGCTTGGTGGCAACAACCGGTCGATCCGACCCAGCGGTGGACGAAACATTTGCTGGCAGATCATCAACCTGGTGCCACGAATATTCATCCCATCGATGTGAATCACGATGGCCACGTCGACTTTGTCGCGACGCGCGGCCATGGTCGTGGCGTATTGTGGTTCAAGGGTCCAACGTTCGAGCTAATCGAGATCGATCCGCAAATTGAAAAACCGCATTGCCTATCAACCGTTGATCTGGACGGTGACGGCGATATTGACATCGCAACGTGTGGTTATGAGGCGACCGGTACGGCAGCATGGTACGAGAACAATGGTGCCGCCAGTTTCACCAAACACACCATTGGAAACGACCAGGGGGCGTATGACATTCGCGCTGTCGATATGGACTTTGATGGCGACCTGGATTTGTTGATCGCAGGTCATTTCAGTCAAAATCTGGTCTGGTACGAAAATCCGACGCGTTCGTCGGACTAACGGATGCTGCGAAGCGCCGACCGCAAGATACTTTGAATCGGCGAAACCGGGATTCGAACCGATGGGCGACCTTGGACAGGGCGACGCGTTTGTTGCTGATACGTCGGCTGGTGTTGGGGATGCATCCATGGATGACCACCATGCTCAGCATGACCGTGGCCATTGCCAGCGAAATGATGTTGGCCGCGTCCGTCCAATGCGTAGCCAAATAATTCAATTTCCATCTGGCGAACAAGCGGAAAAGCATGTTGCGCAAGAATTTGCCGCATGTGATTCATCGCGTAGTAGTCTTGCGTTCGTGCCCCATCAAAACCTTGATGTTGCAGTTCGCCATAAAGGGATGTCAACAGTTGTTTAACTTGCCGCAAATCTTCGCTGACGTGAGCGGTCAGGCTCATGGACTGGCGTCCCGATTCGACCGCGTGATGCAGGATCTGGTGCATGTGGCTTTGCAGTCGATCCACATTGTCGACATGTCGTTCGATCGATTCGGAGTGTTCGTAATCCTGTGACAGTTTGTGTGCGTCCTCGTGCAAGTGTCGAGCGATACTGGCGAGCTGATCCGAGTAGTGATCAAGGTTGACCACATCGGGCACGTGTACGTCTTGATGCCAGTATCCATGGTCTAGCCGTTGCGAATGACTGGAGTGCAGATGGTCATCGAAACCCTGTGCGCTAAGGTTAGGTGAACCAAAAGCGAACAGGGCAACCAGCGTGACCATGACGGGCAAGGCAGAAGGCAAGGATCGGCGGCACATGAGGCTCTCCAAGGTATTTCGTGGCGTGGTTTGGCGCGTAGATTTCGCAGTGCAGGATTTAGGTGGGGCGGAGATCGATTTAGCGACCCAAGAGACTCAGGCGTAATTGCCGCCAAATTTCCTGAAACCAAAATCAAGAAATATCCGGGCGGAACCGAAAACGCCTCGGGATCCCGACCGGCGTGTCACAATTTCACAACAAGAGCGTGCCGTTTCGACGACCCAGGTGGGGCATCCGAACCGCCGAAGGCCGGTGCCAGAGACGTTACCGGTGCCCTTGCGAAAAACCGGCAAGAGTGGCAGACGTGGCTGAGCGCGGGACCATCGAGACGAGCGCCGGGGGCGACCGACGTGAACGGGTGTGCCACTATTTGCGTTTGGCTCGGCGGGCGACTAGTTTCGCGGTGGTCCAATGCAGATCTGCGGTTCACGTTTTTGGCCGTCGGATCGCTGGTGACTGGGCCAAGTCGGTCTAAATTAGATGGCTCGGTCCGGCCTTTCGGATTACGGGCAATCACTCATCAAATCGTCCTCCAAGCCGCACGTAACGTCCTATGGTCTATCGGTTTTGTTTCGCCGTCGTGTTGGTCATGGTTCTGCCCCGTGCCTCGCGTGCAGAGGTCGTGTCGGATTGGAACGCGATCGCCTGTGATGCGCTCGCTGCGAACACCCAGTTGCAAAATCCTGGAATGGCATCGCGCGCAATGGCGATGATGAATCTGGCGATCTATGACAGTCTGGCAATGACACGCACCGACGGTGCGACCTTCTATCGCTATAGCGGTGCGCAGCGCACACCGACGGCATCCGGGGTGGCCGCCGCCGCGACCGCCGCACACGCCGTCTTGGCCGCGACTTATCCCGACCAAAAAGCTTCGCTCGATGCAAAGCTTGCGGATAACTTGTCCGCCATCACCTCGGGTTCAGCAAAACAGGCGGGCGTGACACTGGGACAGCAGATCGGAGAATCGATCGTTCAGTATCGTGCCAACGATGGCTACAATTCGATGGTTCAGTATTTCCCCACCGACGAACCCGGGCATTGGCAACCTGACCCATTGAATCCGACGCAAGAGGCGTGGGGGCCATCATGGGGAAACGTCACACCGTTTCGGATTCAATCGGTCGATTCGTTCATGCCGCCACCGCCGCCGGCGTTGACCAGTCAGCAGTACGCCGATGCTTTTAACGAGGTGAAAGCACTTGGTGCGATCGACAGTACCGTACGTACGCAAGAGCAAACGGATATCGGAAACTTCTGGGCTTATGACCGTTTGGGCATGGGGACTCCGATGCGACTTTACAACCAGGCGCTACAAAACATTGCGGCACAACAAGGCAACACGACCGAAGAAAACGCAGAGATGTTTGCAAAGGCCGCGGTGGCCATGGCTGATGCCGGAATTGTCGCGTGGAATGCAAAATTTGAATACGATCTTTGGCGTCCTGTCACCGGTATCCGCGAAGCCGATACCGATGGCAATCCACTGACCGAGGCCGATCCCGACTGGGTGCCTCTTGGTGCGCCCGAACCACTGGGACAAAATTTCACACCTCCTTTTCCCACTTACACCTCCGGTCACGCGACATTTGGCGGCGCATTGTTCGCGTCGATTGAAGATTTTTATGGGACCGACGAAATCGGCTTTGAACTTAGCAGCGAAGAGCTTGGCGGAATGGTACGCAGCTTTGATCGACTGTCCGATGCGATGGCAGAGAACGGTCGCAGCCGTGTGTACCTGGGAATTCACTGGAGCTACGACGACTTGGTTGCACAAACCACAGGCAAGGACGTCGCACGCTACATCAGCAGCCAACCTTTTATCTCGATCGCCGCCGTACCGGAGCCCTCGTCGGTCGTCTTCTTGGCCGGACTTTCGCTATGTGGCCTGCGAGTCAGGCGTAAACGTGTGCGCCTAGTTTAGGCGTCGCGACTGTTCGTGGATTATACGATTCGATGCGAATCAGGGTGGGTGCTGCGATGTCGAGTCATGTGCGAGTCATAACACTCTTTGCTTGCGGAGTTGTGTTCGCTGTCTTAAACGCATCGGCAAAGCCAATGAAGGTATTCGTATTGGCGGGCCAATCGAATATGCAGGGACACGCGAAAGTCGAAACGTTCGACTACTTGGCTGATGACCCAGCGACGGCTCCGATGCTGTCCAAGATGCGCACCTCCCATGGCGAGCCACGTGTGCTGGACAAAGTTTGGATTTCTTACCTGACCGGAATTGCCGACAGCAACGGAGAATGCTTTGGTCAATTGACAGCCGGATACGGCGCTCGGCGTGACCCGAAAGTGGACGGTGGAAAGATCGGACCGGAGTTTACCTTTGGGATCACGATGGACGAAGCTTTCGACGAACCCGTGTTGATCATCAAGACCGCGTGGGGTGGGAAGTCGCTGTTTTATGACTTTCGTCCACCCAGCGCGGGCCCTTATCAGCCAACGGCACGCGATCGAGAGAAAGGCAAGAATTCGCCAGAGACGGCCGGTCACAACTACCGATTGATGACCGAGCATGTTCACCACGTGCTTGGCGATATCCAGCGAGTCTGTCCCGAATACGACCCTGCGGACGGATACGAACTCGCTGGTTTTGTTTGGTTTCAGGGCTTCAATGATATGGTCAACCGAGATGCCTATCCCGAATCGTCAAACGGAAATCGTTTCGATCGCTACAGTGAGCTTTTGGGGCATCTGATTCGTGATGTTCGTACCGAATTTGGCTCGCCTGATCTGCCGTTCGTGATTGGAGTGATGGGCGTTGGCGGCAGTCGACCCAGCGAAAGCAACGAACTGTTTCGTCAAGCGATGGCCGCTCCGGCATCGTTGCCCGAATTTCGCCGCAATGTCGTCGCGGTGCAAACCGGGCCGTACTGGGACGAGCCGCTCTCGCGAATCACCGACAAGTACGAAAAGGTCCGACAGATGCGGCGATGGCTCAAGACCGAGCACAAGGATCACGCCAACCGAAACGGCGAGATGACGGTCGAGCAACAGCAAGATTTTGTTGCCAAATATGAGGCGAACCTGATCTCTGCAGACGAAGCCGACATGTATCGCCGAGGTGCTTCCAACGCGGGATACCATTACCTGGGGTGCGCTAAGACGTTTGCGCGCATCGGCGATGCGTTTGCTCAAGCCATTCTTCACATACGTGCGCATTAGTTATTTGCTAAACTAACTTATGCGATGTCCCACGCGGGGCCGACTTGTTCGGTCGTTCTTATCGGTGAATCCGTGGCCGATGCGTTGCGCCCTCCTTCCTATTTCTCTCCCTTACGAATAGCTGCACCATGAATCGAATTTTGTGCTTGGTATTACTGAACGTCATCGCCTTGCCATTGGCGGTGAACGCCGAGTCGTTATCCGGATCGAAGCCGAACGTGATTCTGATGATGACCGATGATCAAGGCTACGGTCCGGTCGGACGGCACGGGCATCCTTGGATTAAAACGCCAAACTTAGATCGCATGTATGACACCAGCATGCGATTTGATCGCATGTTGGTCGCGCCGACTTGCTCACCGACACGTTCTGCGCTGATGTCGGGTCGTCATCCGATGCGTAACGGGATCACGCATACGATTCTCGAGCGTGAAAGAATGGCGCTGAGCACCGTGACGCTGCCGCAAGTTTTAAAAGAGGCGGGTTATACGACGGGTATTTTTGGCAAGTGGCACCTCGGTGACGAAGACGAGTATCAGCCGCGGAACCGTGGGTTTGACGAAGAGTTTATTCACGGCGCGGGGGGGATCGGCCAATCCTACGCGTGCAGTTGTGCAGACGCGCCGGGCAACGAGTATTTCAATCCCGCGATTCGCCATAACGGTACGTTTGTCAAAACGAACGGCTACTGCACCAACTTGTTTTTCGACGCCGCACTTGGATGGATCAAGAAGGTCAAAGACAGCGAAGAGCCTTTCTTTGCCTACGTGGTCACCAATGCACCTCACGGTCCTTTTATCGCCCCACCATCGAACACCAAACGTTTTACGGACCTAGGGTTCGAGGAAAAGACAGCCGGTTTTTACGGCATGATTGAAAACATTGACGAGAATTTTGGCAAGCTGTTGGACAAGTGCGAGCAGTGGGACTTGCTTGATAACACGGTCATTATTTTCATGAGCGACAACGGTATGACTGGTGGCGGCAGCGGGCGCCCCGGCCGACCGCTGGGGAAAATGGCGGATGGTACAGAGATGTTCTTGTACAACGCGAATATGAAAGGTCAAAAAGGATCGACCGACGAAGGCGGCGTACGGGTGCCATTCTTTGTGCGTTGGGACGGTCACATCAAAGCCGGACAAGACGTCGACCGCATCACAGCACACATTGACGTCTTTCCCACGATTGCCGCGCTCGCCGATGCGAGGTTGCCCGAGGGTCAGGTCGAAGGCCGCAGCCTGTTGCCGCTGATCGAAAATCCTAAATCTGATTGGAGTGATCGTTACTTGTTCACTCACAAAGGGCGTTGGAAGACAGGGGAGGACCCGAACAAATATCAGTGGAAGGGTTTCGCCGTTCGCAATCAGCAGTATCGGTTCGTCGATAATTCGGCCTTGTACGATATGCAGGCCGACCCGGGACAAACCAACAACATTATTGACGACAATCCCGAGATCGTGAAAACCATGCGAGCCGAGTATGACGCTTGGTGGAAAGCGACCGTGCCGTTGATGGTCAACGAAGACGCGCCGATGTCGCCGACACAACCGTATACGGAAGCCTATAACAAGCAAAAAGCAGAGCAGGGCATCCCGCCTTGGAATCCACCCGCCCTGTAGATCGGCACGTCACTTGATACCGGTGGCGACGGTTTTGTTAAAACAGTTGCGACTGCGTTGCGGTTTCTTCGTCGTCTGTGTCGTCGATGTTTCCGAAGACGACATCGACGGCGGCGGCAAATGAGTTTGCCGGCTGTTCTCCTTCGCCAAAGGAAACGCGACTGAGCGATAGTGCGTTGATGATTCGCAATGCATCCAGCGGCGTGATTCGTTCGTCACCGGTAACGTCGTAAAAGTTGTCGGTCATCGCTTCGTCGCGTGGACCGAGATTCGAATCGTTGGTGCCGACCCGGCGCGACAGTTCGTTAATGACGCGCAGGGCATCGATCGCACCAATTTTTCCGTCGTTGCTGACGTCCAATCGGTTCGGTCGGTTTTGCCATGGGCTGCCGCCGGATGCCAGGATTTCTTGATCCGTCTGGGTCTGCGTTGGCGTCGATAGGCCTTCCAGATTGCCATCGCTGCCGGTAATGCGTACCACAACGAATCGAGGTGACTGGGTCGCTGCGCCGGCCAGCGTGATCGTTTTGCCCAGTTCGCGCGAGTCACTCTCGGTGAACGTGTCCGTTCCGATGCGGCGGATTAAAGTTCCGTCAGCGGTTGCCGCGTAAAATTCGATCGACAAGGGGAAAGACGTACCCGTGTCGGTGGCGACGTCATAGGCGACCACAAGATCATCACCGCGACGAACGGCCGTGTCGGCAGATTTCAGTGGAAAGCGAATCGCGTTGGTGGCGATGCGTGTGGTCGCGGCATCGACCGGGTCCGTTTCCGAGACGTTTCCAGCAAAATCGCGGGCCTGGACCGTGAAGGTGTAGTCGCGACCAGGCGTGCCGACAAACGTGGCCGAGTCGAATTCGACATTCGATTGCCAAGCCGCCGCGGGGCCGCCGTCGACCGCAACAAAGACGGTGTAGTCACGAATCCCACTGCCGTCGACATCGTCATCGCCGGCCCAGCGGACTTCGAAATCGGTTCTCGGCGTGGTTGCTGGCAGGGCATCAATCGAGGCGACCGGGTGGACCGCATCGATGGTATTAAAGATTCGCGGCGTGTCGATCGGTTCGTTGTCGTCAAAGATAATGGTGGCTTCCGCGTCGATGCGATCACCAGAGGCAATATCCCGGTTCGGACGGATGCGATAGGAAACGAATCCTTCGCCATTTTGTTCTTCGTCGTTTGGCGGCAGGAAACCGGCAGCGGCATCAGCCGGCGGCAATCCGGTTAGCGGATCGATCGTTTGGAATACCCAAGTCAGCAGCCCCGTGATCGTGTCGACGGTCGCGAAGATGTCCAGCGCCGTGCCGTCATCGAGCAATTGTCGGCTTTGAAAAAACGGTTGGTTACCTGGAAGCTCGGTCACGGTGTTGGAGTAACCGAAATCGTCGACGCGGAATGTCCGAGGATCCAGATCGTCGTCCAACTGCTGGGTAATCGTGACCCGTTGAGCCGCCGCAGTCGCCTCGGCGATATTTTCGAAACGGATGGTGTAGACCAAATCACTGTCGACGCCGATCCAATTCGGTTCGCCAAATCCTTCCGGACCGATAATGTCGTTGGGGTCACTGGATGCGACCAGTTGAGGTTGGTAGGTATCGTCCGCATTATCGTCCGGTTGATCCCCCGAACCATTGTCGGGATTTTCATCGCCCGGTGATGGTCCGTCACCACCTCCACCTCCGCCGCCGCTTCCACCGTTGCCATCGGGGTCACACTGCTCGGGATCGGATGCGCACTCGTTGTACGCTTCAATTTTATCGTTCGCGATATCAACTCGGTCCAAATACATCTGCTTGAAATTCGCCAGTTGCTCCTCGATGCTTGCAAGCAGATTCAGTGAGTTGCGCGTTTCGGTGAACTGGACTGCGTTAAGGAATGTTGCGATGGCCGAGGCCGCACTGACGACGTTGGTCGCACCTACTTGTCCGTTCGATCCATTCAGCGACGCCTCCATAATGACCGAAGCCAGACTATTTAAGCTTTGCGAGAGATTGCCGAAAAAATCACTCGCCGTGTTTGCCGAAGTCGCGGCCGCTGCGGCATCAGGTGAATTCACGACCGCGAGTATGATGTTCTTGAACGCCAGGACGGATTGGCCCACTTGAACAAGTTCGTAAGTAATCGTCAGTGCACTCGACGATGCGGCACTGGTTCCGATGGCGCCCCCGGCCGATGTAACGGCCGTGCCCCCGGCACCGATGGCGGCGGTGCCTGCGGCCGCAGCAACGACACCTTCGATCGCAACGATGAAAGCTGCGACGGCGCCCAGTACCACGGCCGTTTCGAGTCCGACGATCCCCAGGACAATGCCGCGTTGGTAATTCACGTCGCCGTCAAGTTCTTCCGCCGCATCGCGGATGACTCTCATCAAGTTGACCGACTGCAGCGCGCCGACAAGCTCGGACGAGCAACCGAGACAGTCTTCGACGTCACTTAAATCGAGTATCGTTGGTTCATCATCCAGCGGGGCAAAATCGCCGTCGCCGAACAGATAATTTGCAATGCCGAACTGGATCTCGGTAAAGATCGTTCCAATTCCTTCAGCCTGACTCTGTTCGCCTTCGCTGGTTGGCGGCAGGTCCGGGATGGCAAGTGATCCGACACCCTGAATCGTTCCGACCGACATCAGTGTCACATCACCGATGGAATCCGCCGTCGTGTCGATTCCCGTCAACCACTGTCCTGCGTAGCCCTCGCTGATGATGCGAAGCTGTTGGTCCGCTGCGTCGGTACCCGACAATGAAAACGTTCCGTCCACGTCGACCGTTGCGAAATCGACGGTCATTCCGTCAGCGTTTACCAGTTCGACTTGCCCGCGGCCGATTGGGTTGCTGTCGCCATCGACGATACGACCGACCGTCGATTCCACCGACGCCGTCATCGTGACATCGCTGGAAAAATCGTCGTTGATTTCTACGGTTTCCTCGATCTGACTTTGGAATCCATCGGCGATGACGACGGTGGTATATATTCCCGGAAAAACGCCCGTGATCAGCACGTTTCCATCCGCGTTGGCGATGCCTGTGTATCGAAGCTGTGGGCCGTCGTAGATCAGCAGCCTCGCGCCCGGCACCGGGGCGCCGGTCTCATCGGTGATCACCGTCGAGACCGTGAATCGTTCAACGAATGCCGTCGTGATTTCCGCCACGGCACCGCCGCTGACGATGACGGAGGCTCGTGCACCGCGGCCGTCCCGGTGAATTAATTTAAGTTCGTATTCACCGTCGACCAGCCCGTTGAACAGCACCACGCCGCTGGGGCCGACGAATGCGGAACCGGCCGGAACAAGCGTATCGCCGATAACTCGGTTCAGGCTGGCCAATTCGCTGACCGAATCGCCGGTCGCATTGGTGACCGAGACACGGACGGCTCCTGATCCGGCTTCGAAATCATGAACCGTGGTCGCGTCGTCGGCTACGGCAACGTTCTGAGCAATGTCGAACGACGCACCCTCGTAGGACGCTACCACGTCGAATGATCCGCCGCTGTTGAGTAAGAAAGCGTACTGGCCCTCGTCATTGGTTCTGCCTGCGATCACAAATTGATCGTCGTGTCGCAGCTGCACGACCGCGCCGACCAGCGGTGATCCGGATGAATCGCGAACAATGCCGGTGATTCGCGTCGTTCCGATACGCATCAGGTCGGCAGTGGCGATGGTGCCATCGGCGTCAGCCAATTCAACCGATGTCGCTGGGCTGCCGGGCAACGCGACACGGTATTGTCCGGCCGGAAGCTGATCGAATCGATAGATACCGCTGTCGTCGGAGAACGCAACCAAGTCTTTGCCGTCGCCTCCTGTCAGCAATACGGCGACCTCGGTCAACGGCGTGCCGCTTTCGTCTCGGACGACACCGGTAACGGACGATCCAGGTAATATCTCCAGTGCAGCGTTCGCGAGCGATTGTCCCGCCGCCAAGCTGACGTCAATACGGGTGCTGTATCGATCGACCAAGTTAATCACCTGGATCGTATAGTTTCCCGCCGCCAGACCGTCGATCGAGTACGTTCCGTCGTCCAAAATGAATCCGGTCGCGATCAAGTCGCCGGTTTGAAATGCGCCTACGCTGACCGATGAAAAATCAAAGCCGCTGATTGCCGTCTCGACCGTGCCCGCGACCGATGCCGAGTTTGCCAAAGTCACATTGCCGATATCAACTGTTTCACCAGCGCCGATCGACACCGTGAACGTTTGTGTGACAAGACCAACTTGAGATACGGTCACCACATAGTCGCCGGCTTTCAGACCCGCCAATGAGAATTCGTCATCGCGAGTGGCCACCGTGAACGATTCCGTCGGATCCGACGAACCGACGATGGTCGCGCCAACCAGCACCAGTCCGGTGTTGGGTTGACCGGCGGGCAGTTCGATCTGCCCAGTGATGATCGACTCCTGTTCCAGTTCGACCAGAATATTCTGCGCGGGGTCAGCAGGGACGACGTCGGTGATGACTTCGCGAGCAAAACCGGCGGCATCGATGACAAGATCGAATGGGCCATCGCCAATGTTAGAGAACGAAAAGAAGCCTTCGACGTTGCTGCTGACGACATGTTGATGGCCGGAATCGTCGACAGCTGTAATGGTTGCATCGGCAATCGCGGTGCAGATCGCACCGGAGGCGACGGTTCCGCTTAGCCGCACTTGATCCGGGTCGATCGCCAAGTCGACCAAGTCGTCGATCAAGATTCTGACGTCGCTGGTGCGGGAATCGATATTACCCAACCGTGTGGCGACGTCGGCCAAGGCGCGAACGTAGCTGCCCCAGGTGTCACCGATCATTTGCTGCAATCGCGTCCGTGGTTCGGACCAATCTTCATCGCTGATATCGTCAGGACGGAAGAATGATTCCACAGCATCAAACGGAAACAGTCGGGGATCCTCGGCCGTGACGACTTCCAGTTCGTAATCGCCGGCGGTGAAGTCGACGTCAAAGAAAACAGGAACGCTGCCCAGTTCATCGGGCCGCAGCACACCGGCATCGCCACTGAGTGAAATTCCCATCAGCTGCAACACGCGGCCCGCTTCGGCGTTTTGTCCCAGGCCCGGCTGAGTCAACGCGATCGTGTTGGTGCGCAAATTGCGAACCAGCAAGAGAGGTGCAACCGCGTCGGCATCACCGTTATTGCCATAGTTCGCATAAAACAAACTTGTTCCGCGACGAACAGTTCTTGGGCCGTTGATGCTGCCCCCCACTCTCGGCCCGACGCCGTCAGTGATTGTCAGTGGATGTTCGGCGACACGTCCGTCATGATCGAGCAGTGCAATGGTGTACTCGCCCGATGCAAGTCCAGCGGTGTCAAAGGTGACGTGCGCGACGGTCGGCGAAATCGTGCGCATCCGTGTACTGGACGCAACCAATTCGCCATCAAGCAGTAACTCTGCACTCGAGCACGCGTTGATGCCCGATGCTTCGATTTCGATTGTGGCGGGACCGGTATTGCCAATCACACCGGGGGCCGCGGAAAAGATTGAGAAAGGCAAGACCGATAGCGCCAGCGTGGCTGATTCGGTGCTGGTCGATGGGGCAAGCGGATCGAATCCTCGCCGGTCACGAACGTCGACCCGCAGGTAATACGTTCCCTCCTGGGTCCGCGGAATCACTAACCGGTTCTCTTCGAATGTATTGAGCGTTGCGACCAGCGCACGCGATTGGTACTGGTCATAATCGGTTGCCGAAGGTGCACGTTCAAATGCGACCGAGATCTCCGAGACGCTGTTGCGAACGGCATCGCCCGGGATGTCGTTGCCCGTCAAGTCGATCGCGACGGACTGACCGGCGGCGGCATTGAATTGAAAGTAAAACGATTGGGATTGGCGATAGGCGAGTTCGGCGGTCAAGTCGGTGGTCGATAGCGGCCCCGTTAGCTCTAGCGTCGGCAGTGAAATGTTGAACGTTTCTAACGACACCGACAAGTTGTTCGATTCATCGGATTCGCGGACAACGTCGAAAACATCGGTGCGCAGGATGACAAAGTAGTCACCGGGCAGGATCGATGGCAGCGATCGTGAAACGTTAAAGTCTCTTGATTCACCCACGCCGATTCCTTCGCCGGACGGATGAATCATTACGCCGATGTCAATATCGTCCAGACTGAACGTTTCGTCGGTGGAAAGATAAAAACGATCTGTCCAAAAAGCGGGTACTGGTACGGCACCGTCGTTGGCGATGTTGTATCCGATGTCGACGCGACCGCCCGCGGCGACGGACTCGGGCACAGTCACGTTGCCGACCACCAAATCGGCCGGGTCTCGCAGCGTGGCGGTCAAGACATCGTTAGAAACGCGTAAGTTGTTCGACTCGCCACGCCCATCAATCGATTGTTCGAAGACATCATCGTTGCGATCCGTTACCACAATCACGTACAGCGGTCCGGTCAATCCACGTGGTACACGGAAGACACCGTCGGTCGTGTACTGCTGGACGATCTGACCGCCCAAGTCCACGTCAGAAAGATTGCTGCGGACGCCGTTGACACGACCCAAGTAGAAATCGGATTGCGGGTCGAGGATTTGGTCACGAGAAAGATAGACACTGTCACGCCAGAAACCGCGATCGTATTCGAATCGCAGTTCGTCGCCGGTACTGATTGGGTCGCCGACATTTTGCACCGTCCAGCGGATCTCGACCAAGTCGCCCGCCGTGATTTCGCTCGGGGCGACAATATCCGTCACGATCAGATCGGGGCGAACACGCAAGTCATCGATGCTGAATTGGCCGATCAAGTGAACGTTGTTGGTATCGTCGTCTGATTCGATGACTTGATTGAACACGTCGGCCCGGACGAAGACGTAAAAGTCGCCTTCGACGCCAAAGGGGACTTCGGTTCGGTGCGTCACGTCGTATGTGCCATCGACGAGTAAGCGACCGGAATGATATGCCGTGTCGATCCGAGTATCGTCGCCGTCACCAAACGTGTCGTTGCGGGACAGGAAAATGCCGTCGCTCCATGCTCTTACGTTGGTTCCGCCGGCGCCGTCATTCGTTACGGTCCAGGCCAAATCCAACCAACCATCGTTCAGGGCAAGTGTGCCGCCGGATGTCAGCAAATCGGAGGCCTGCAGGACAACTTCGGTCATCTGGATTTCCGAATCGTTGTTACCTTCACCACCCGTTTCTAAAATTTGTTGGCTGCCGTCGGTGCGAACAATCAGGTCCCAAGTGCCTGAAGCATCGGGCGGAACTTGAACCGACGTCAACACCTGATAAGACTCGCCCGGTTCCAGCGCCGCGCGTCGAGGGACGCGCTTTAGTAATTGCAATGATCCGTCGTCGAGCCGGCGGTACAGAAAATCGTTCCACGACGACTTTCGCGTCGGGCCGACACCCTCATTCGTCACGGTCCATTGAACTGCCAGTGTGTCGCCGGCCAGGACTTCGGTATCGGAAGAAATGCTGCGGACGATCAAGTCTGGCGGATCGAGAGCGATCGTGATTGGGCCTGTCGCCGAGGAAGCGTTGTTGGACCGATCGGCTTCGAATTGATCGGCCGAGTCATTCGCGACGACAAACAGATAGAAATCACCACCGATCCCATCGGGGATATCCAAGTCCACATTGAACGTATAAGTCTCGCCGACTTCGACCGAACCTGTTCCGAATTGAATACGCAAGTCTCGGACTTTCGTGTCGACTGCCGGATCGAACTCATCGTCTTGGGACAAATAGATCGCATCAAACCATCGGTTCGACGACGTCGCTGTCGCTCCGTCATTGGTGGCGGTGTAGCTTACCGCAATGCGAGTCCCGGCCAGTGCGTTATCGGGCGCGATTACGCTTTGAATCGTCAGGTCCGGCGGCGGAGTCAGCAGGACGTCGGTTGCGTTCTCAGCCACCGTTGCATTGTTTTCGTCAAACGCAAACTCGTTGACGCGATTGGACGAATCGGTGACGACGACAAACTTCATCTCTCCGCTGATGCCTTCGGGCAATCGCACCGTCGCCGATCTGGCGACTGATTCGCCGGGGTCCAGTCGCGACTGACTGCTGCGAAGTTCAAACGATGTGATTTCGCTGACGAAAGTGCCGCCACTGGTGCAAACGATTCGGCTGCCACCCATCGACGCAAATACGTTGAAATTCGCTCGCGATGCAGTGAGCAAATCGCTAGAAGTGAACACAACCGTCTCGGTCGGGGCGGGTGCGGGAACACCAAAGCAAGTTTCGTAGTCACCGGCGTACGTGACCGTGCGGACGATGTCGTGGATGGCCGTATAACGGACGGTCGCCAATCGAACATCATTCTCATCGAAGAAATCGTCGGATGATAAGTAGATTTCTTCGTTCCACTCTGGAAACGCGGTCGCATCGCCTTGATTGGTCGTCATCCAAGAGAGGTTGGCCAACTGACCCGAAAACGCAGACGCCGGGACCACAATCTGCTCGACAACCAAATCCGGCGGCGGCGGTAAGTTGACGCGAATCTGCGGTCCGACGGTGACGTTATCGCCTTCGCCATTGATTTCCGTCACTCGGCTGCTGCGCGCGTCGGTTACAACCAATACATAAAACAGACCGTCGCTTACGCCTTGCACAATCCCGTTTGCTGACGAACTGTAAGCATCGCCGGCATCCAGGAACGATGGGTTGTATCGCTGGGCGATCAAGACATCGGTCGGGTCAAAGATTTCGTCCGTCGACAAATAAACGGCGTCGCGCCAATACGGGACATCCGTTGGTCCATCACCGACGTTTTCGACGACAAAATCGATTTGAATGTTTTGTAATAAATCCACCTCCGCGATCGGTGTGGTGACTTCTCGGACGCGCAGGTTCGGGGTCGGCGCGGACTGAATCGTGACGTCGTCATCGCTAAGGGCCGCATTGTTCAGTTCATCGATTTCCGGTTTCACATTCGGGCCGTCGGTTCGTACCACGACGAAACGATCACCAGAAACCGTGATGGGTGGCGTCACGCCCTGACTTCGTACGATCGATTGTCCCGGCATGATCGTCCCTGAGAACGGGAATTCGCCGACAAGGCTGTCATTGCCGATCCCATTATCTGGCGACAGGAAAACGTGATCGATCCAATTTGATATCGGAGCACTTCCCGTATTGGATACGGTCCACGTTGCCACAAAAGCTTGTCCCGCAATCGCTTGCGGCGCGACGCTAACGTTGCTGACGGTCAAGTCCGATGCAATCAGCTCGATCGGAATCGCGTCGCTGGTATTGTTCGTCTCATCGGTTTCCGGCTGGAAGTCGGATGGGTCAAGCTGGACGAACAAAAAACGATCGCCAATAGGAAACGCGGGTAACGTCACCGCGACGCTTCGCGTAACGCTTTCTCCGCCAGCCAAGGGCAGGGTCGTCTCAATTCCTCCCGGCACCAGTGGCAGATCACTCGCGTCGAAAACGTTGTCGGTCGATAGATAGATTTGGTCAATCCGGTCAAACGCGGCAACGACACCCGAGGGATTATCGATCGTGAAATCCAACGTGATCGTTTCACCGAGTGTGCCCGTCGCCACTGACGACGCACTTGCAATCGTTATGTCTGGCGTTTGGATTGAAATCGGCACACGCAATTGATTGTCATCGCGAGTCGTTTCGGATTGGGATTGGTTACCGTTCGCCGTGACGGCAAAGAATAAGTCGCCGCTTGCGCGAGGGATCACGATGGTTTCGGTGACACGTTCGCTCTCGCCGGGCGCTAGTGGGGGTGTTTGGCTTCCGCGGCTACGCACACCCACAAACGCCTGGCGATCGGGTGCGGTTTCTGATTCAAACAATTCGAACAGGTCAGACCAAGACGCGAATGCGACGGAATCGCCGACGTTGGTCACCGTGTATTCGACCTGCACCGATTCGCCGGCGGCAACAATCGCTGGCACTGACAAGTCAGAAATCGACAGGTTGGGTGGCCCCGCGATTGTGATTGCTCGGGCAAGCACGTTATCGTCGCGCGACGTCTCACCCTGGTTTCCCGATCCGTTCGCTTGGAATAACAAAAACTGATCGCCCGAAACATCACCCGGCAGATTGATTTGAATCGTTGATTCGTAGACGGCCGTCGGCGCCAGTGGTGATCTTGTCGACTGCGAGACAGCACCAACAAGTCGGTCGTCTGGCGAGAGAGATTCGTCGGCGCTAATCCACACCAGATCGCTCCAGTTGTTCAGTGCCGGAACGGTTCCCTCGTTTTCGACGCGAAAAGTAACGTTGACCGTCTCGTGAACGGTTGCCGAACTGGGTGCGGTGGTCGATACCATCGTTAAGTTGGGTGCATCGATTGTGATCGGTTGCGAGATCACGTTATTGGTTTCATCCGTCTCGGGTTGGTCACCCTCATCGTCAATTTGCACCAAAATGAAATAGTCGCCCGCGTCGACTCCGGGCAAAGCGACATCGACGGTCGAATCGTAGGTTTCGCCACCGGCCAATGCTGACACACTTGCAATGCTGGCTAGTTTTCGGTCGGTGGCATCCAAGACCGCATCGTCTGACAAGAATACAGCGTCGCGCCAGTCGGCCACCGCAGGAATGGTTGTCGTGTTCTCAGCCGAAAAAGCAACGGAAATCGTATCACCCGAGATGGCCGTGGCCGGGACCGTCAAAGATGACGGCGAGACGTCTGGTGCGGCAATCGAAATCGGAATCGATTGGGTGTTATTGTTACGGCTGAACTCGAACACGTTGTCAAACGCATTGATTTGGACGATCAAGAAATAGTCACCACCAGTCACGGCGGGGACCGTCGCAAAAATCGGTGCTGTAAAGCTATCCTGGCCGGCTAGTGGCAGGAAGTCAGACGACGACTGGGTGCCGATACGAATGTCATCCTGATCGAGCACCTGGTCGGTTGATAAGAACACCGCATCGGTCCAAGCGGTCGACACCGCCGCGTCGGTGGTGTTGGTCACGGTACGCTCGACTTGGATCGTTTCTCCGGTCGCCGAATCGGTCGGACCGCTGACGTCGCTGATCGCTAAGTCGGTGGTCGCAATCGTGATGGGGACGATAAACACGTTGTCATTCTCGTTTGTCTCGCCTTGGGCATTTCCTGTGTCGGTGGCAATGATCAGAAATCGATTACCCGGATTTATATTGTTGAGTGTCACTTGGCGATTGGCGGTGTAGGCTTCTTCCGCCGCAAGCGGAGTGAGTCCCGAGACGTCCTGAATGGTCAATCTTCGGTCGCCGTTGTCCAACACATTGTTGTCGGAGATATAAATCGAATCGGACCAGTCACCCAGCGCCGCGATGGTCGAATCATTCTTTACCGTCCACGCCACATTGAACGTGCCGCCAACGACTGATGTCGCGGGGGTGGTGAAGTCCGTGACGATCAGGTTGGGCGCGGAAAGAGCAATTTCGCGGATTGCAAAATTATTGCTTTCATCGGTCTCGATTTGGTTATTAAAACCATCGGCTCTGGCAACAAGATATTGATCGCCAGCATTCGCGGAAGCAGGAATTTGTACGTCGATGGTGAACGTGTAGCTGGCCCCAGCCGCAAGTGGAAGTTCGTCGGAAGTGTTTCGAGACGCGATGGTGTTCAGACGGGCGAGACCCGCCGAATCATCCGTCAATTGAATCAAGTCTCTTAGAAATCCGAATTGTCCGGTTGCCGGTTCGGTGCCGTTGTTGATGATGGTGACTTCCACCGAAATCATCTCGCCGACCACGGCTGACGTGGGGGCGTCAAACGCGGTCACTTGCAAGTCAACGTCGGGCGGCAAAATGGTAATCGGTACGAATCGCTGGTTGTTCGATTCATTCGATTCAGTCTGATCGCTGCCGAACCGTTCATCCGCAGCGACGCCCAGGAAATACTCACCTGCGGTCAGTTGTGATCCGAACGAGGCTTGCTGCGGAACGGTGAACGTCATCGTTTGCGTGTACGACTCACCCGCCGCAAGCGGTGTGAACCCATCCGCATTGACGACGTCCAAATCAAATTCACCGCATTCGAACGGGCAACTCAGTTCTTGATCGTCGCTGATTCCAACGAAGTCCGACCAGTCAGCCAGCGCTGGGCCGTCCCCGATATTTTGGACCGTCCAGGAGACTTCAATTTCATCACCCGGTTTCGCCTCCGAGGGACCAGAAACGTTGGTCACCACCAAGTCCGGTGAGGCAATGGTGATGGGGATCGCGGTGATATTATTGTTTTCATTCGATTCAAGCTGGCGTTGATTGTCGTCCGTCACAATCAACAGGAAAACGTCGCCAGATGCGATATTGAATCCGGTGATTTGCGTCGACACCGTTCGCGAGTAGCTTGCACCCGCGATCAGCGGCGTATCGGTTCCCGTCGAAACGGTCGTCAGTCGACGGTCGGATGCGTCAAGCCGGTTGTTCGTCGACAAGTAAACGACATCCGTCCAACTCGCTGGTGCTTCAACCGAACCGCCATTGGTGACCGTCCATGAAATGTCGATATCCTCATGCAGATTTGCCGTCGCCGGTGCGCTGGAATCCGTGATGCTTAGGTCGGGTACCGCGATCGTGATCGGGATGGCAAAGGTGTTATTGGTTTCGTCCGTTTCCCCTTGGATTTTGTTTCCGTCGGTTTCGATGATCAAATACTTCTCGCCCGGGCTCGCGTTAAACAACGAAACCGATTGCGCGTTGGTGTAGGTCTCTGAAGCATCTAGCGTATTTGGTCGGGTGAAGTTTCCGATTTGCTGATCGTTCAGGTCGCGAATCATGTCATCGGATAGAAAAACATAGTCTCGCCAATTGCTAGAGGCGGGAACGGCCCCCTGGTTCTCGACGATGTAACTGATGTCGATGGTCCCACCCACCACTCCGATGCTTGGTGCCGTTAAATCGTTGACCGTTAGATCAGGGGCGGACAAATTGATCGGTCGGGCCAGTGTGTTGTTGGCAAGCGATGTTTCGATCTGAGCGTTTCCGGCATCAACCCGAAGTAACAAGAATTGATCGCCGGTATCAAACGGCCGCAACAGGACTTCGCGAGAAACAGAATACGACTCACCCGGTTGCAGCGGCGTTTGCGAGCTAGCCGAAACACTGACCAGCGTCACATCGTCAATCGCATCGACCGTTTCATCGTTGGAAAGATAAATCCGGTCCGTCCAATTGGCCGCAGCAATTTCGCTGGAAACATTGGTCACCGTGTAGGTGATCGTAATTGTCTCACCTAGCGTCGCTGCATCGGGAGCCCCGAGAGATGTCGCCTCGACGTCGGGAACGGTGATCGTGATCGGAGCCACTGCGATATTGTCACCGTCATTCGTTTCGCCAATTGAGGCGTCCGCGTTGGCAACGATCAAGATGAAATAGTCGCCCGCGGCTGCTCGCTGTATCGAAAAGTCCGCGGTCTGTGTGTAAGTGGTTCCCGCATCGAGCGGCGTAAATCCAGAAGCACCTCGTGACGTCATTAGCCGATCCGATGCGTCCAGGAGCTCGTCGGTTGACAAGTAGACACGATCATTCCATGACCCCATCGCCGGGCTGGCGCCTGTGTTCTCAACGGTCCAACTGGCGGTCAGGGTTTGATCCGTCGCAATCGTCGTGGGAACCATGATTGCGTTTGCGGTCAGGTTGGTCATTGCAACGCTGATCGGCGCAACCGAAATATTGTTGGTCGGGTCGACGTCAGAATACGTGTCAACCGCATCGGTAACCAAGATCAAGAATCGATGACCAGGCGACAGGTCTCTCAGTGAGACATTGGTGCTGCGTTGGTAAGTTGCGCCGGCTTCTAAAGGATCGTTGAGCGATACAAATGTCGAATCGATCAGCAGATCGTCAGGATCGAATACGTTATCGGATGATGCAAAGATGCGGTCGTAACTTCCACCTCGGATTGGCAAGGATGAATTGTTTTGGACCGACCATGACACGCTGATGACTTCGCCGTTGATAGCAGCAGCAGGCGTGTCCCACGTGTTAACAGACAAATCGCTGCCGACGATGTCGATCGGAGATGCAAGCACGTTGTTGGTTGTTTCGGCGTCGCCGAGTGCGCCCTCGCCGTCGGCAACGAGTATCAAGTGGTACGAACCCGGCGTGACCGATGGAAGGATGATTTCGCTATCGGCTTGATAGGTGCTGCCGGGAGCCAGTGTCGACGATGTGCCACGAGAATTTTGGCCGACGAGAATGTCATCAACATCAAACACATCGTCTGTGGATAAATAGAGTTGGTCCGCCCAGTACCCGGGCGCACCGGTGGCGGCAGAGACATTGGTCACCATCCACTCGACATCAGTGCGTGTGCCGGCGATCGCGCCCGAGGGCACGTCGAGAGAATCCGTTCGTAAATCGGCGGCGACAACCGAAATGGGAATCGATTGCATGTTGTTGGCAGGATTGGAATCTTCTGCGAACCCTGATATCGCGGCCGAGACGAACAAAAATCCTTCGCCCGCCGGTAAGTTTGGAAACGATGCTTCAATGCTTTGCGTGTAACTGCCCGATGGCTCGATGCGTCGACCGAACGGGCTTTGCTGAAACTCAATCGCTTGATCAGTCAGCGGATCCAGAACGTTATCGCTTGAGTAATAAACGATGTCGCTCCAGCCGGTATCGATCGAGGACGTACCGACGTTCGTGACTGTCCACGAAATCGTTGTCTCGGAATTGGCGATGATGGTTGTCGGTGTTCCGCTGCCGGCAACTTCGACCAAACTCACCTCGACATCAACTGCATCGACGGACACGGGCACCATGGTCGTCTGATTGTCGCGGTCTGCGTCGGCGCGATTGCCAGGTTGATCCAAGGAGACGAAAATATACCCATCGCCGGCTGGTACATTGCGCAGCGATGCGGTGGTCGTCTGGTTAGCGTTGGATCCTGGTGGCAGCCCATCGGTGGCGCTGAAGTTAATGTTCGCCAGAACTCTGTCGCCATCATCAAGCACGTTGTCGACCGAATAGATCACACTCTGGTTCGTCGATCCGACCACCTCGTGATCGCCAATGTTTGAAATTGTCCACGACACGTCAATGCTGCCGCCGGACACCGGATTCGTGCTGCCGCCAGAATCAACCACCGTCAGATTCGTAGCAGTCAAGTCGCCTGCCTGCACCAAGACCGGAATCGCGAGCACGTTGTTCGACTCGTCGTCTTCGGCTTGCTGATTGCTGGTGTCGGTTTGGACCAGAATGAATTGCTCGCCGGGCGTCATCGCGCCGACTCGAATGTTTGCCGACTGATCATACGATTGGCCGGCGGCCAACCGCGTCACGGATGAACTGCCGCCGAGGTTTCGATCATCATCGTCCAGGACGTCATCCGCAGAAAGGTAAACTCGGTCGTTCCATGATCGACTTGTGGTTTCAATGCCGTCGTTGGTGACCGTCCAACTGATCGATAAGAAATCTTCACTGACGACGGCGGCTGGGAAGTCGATGGCCGTGACGCGCAGGTCGATGTCAGGTGATGTGACTGTGATCGGTCGCGTTAGCTGGTTATTGGTTTCGTCATCCTCGTCTTGGCTTTCGGATGAGTCGGTAACCGCAATCAAGTAATATTCGCCAGCCGCCATCGACGGCAACAGCGCGCTGCGAGTGGCCGAGTAATTGGCCGACCCATCCAGGGGCGATTGGTATTTGGCGTGCCGCGACACCAGTGGCGTATCGTTAGTGTCAAACGTCTCGTCTTGTGACAGATAAATTCCATCGAACCAATCACTCGAAGCCGTCTGATCGCCCAAATTCTGGACAGACCAGCCGATCGGGATGGTATCGCCCGAGACCGCTGTTGCCGGTGCCGTTAACGAGGTGACGTTCAGATCGGCGGCCAGCATCAAGCGTCTTTCCAACAGCTGGCCGAGCAGACGAGTTCGCTTTCGATTCCGGTGTGACGTACGAATGCGTGTAGGTGCAGGTCTGATCATCATGCATCTCGACGAAATTCAATCGATGTAGAAATGGTCACGTTGCTGTTCTTAAACATAGCCACTTTCGACCCGGATTTCCCTGCAAAAATTGCATTCCCCGGTTAGGACTGAACGCAATCTCACCGGATCAAAGATCGATTGGTTTTCCCGAGCCTGATCGAGCGAATCAACGGCCGGTTTGGGGCGTCGATCAGGACCAACGGCATGTATTTTGACCGAGCGTGAAAAACGAGAGTCTGTTACCGGCGAAATTTCATCCGGCAGCCGACTTTCGGATCAAGCGGACGTAGAACCGGATCAGATCCAGATAGTCGCTCGTGGCGATTCGTTCGTCGACGCCGTGAATCCGCTTCAAGTCATTCGCATCTAGCCGGGCAGGAATGATCCTGTAGATATTTTTTGCGATGTCTTGGAAATGGTAGGAATCGGTTCCACCCACTAATACGAATGGAGCCACGACCACATCCGGATAAATGGCTTGTAGGCTCCGGTGCAGAACTGAGAATTCGGTGCAATTTGTGTCAGAAATCCGTGAGGCTTCCCGCGCCGAATCGTCGACTTCGATCGTGATACGCGAATCGTCGATCGCATGTCGAATGTGATCAACAACCATGCTCAGGCGATCACCGGGCAGCAAGCGGCAATTCAACGTTGCCGTCGCTTGGCTGGGCAATACGTTTTCCTTGACACCGCCTCGGATCAACGTCGGCGCTATCGTCGTGCGCAACATCGCGTTGCCGCTTTCAGTCGCACCGAGTTGCCGACGAATCAGCGGGGTGAACAACCAGCGATTCGCGATCACCGTCCGATTGGGCCATTTCATTTCTGGGCCCAGGTAGTCCAGCATCAATTGGCCCGCCTGGCCGATGCGGCGGGGCAGGGGAGTGTGGTTGAGGCGATCGATCGCGGCGGCCAGCACTTCGATCGCCGTTTGTGTTGGCGGCATGGATGCGTGTCCGCCGCCGTCTTGCAGGGTCGCGGTCAGGCGAATATTCGCGAATCCCTTTTCCGCAATTCCGATCAGGGCAACGTGCCGGTCCATGCCAGGAAAGTCACGGAAGATACATCCGCCTTCGTCCAAAACGAACTGCAATCGCACGCCCTGTGACGTCATCCAATCGGCGACGCGCGCGTTGCCGCGCTGGCCACCGACTTCTTCATCGTGACCGAATGAAAGATAAACGGTGCGGCGTGGATCAAAGTTCTCTTGCAGCAAATGCGCGATCGCTTCCATCATCGCCAGCGCGCTGTTTTTTGCGTCTAGCGTTCCACGGCCCCAAACGAAATCTTGATCGATTTCGCCGGAAAAAGGTGCGTGTGTCCACTTCTCTCGCGTCTCCGCGTCGACCGGGACAACATCAAAATGGGCCATCAACAAAATCGGGTCCAGCTTGGGATCGGACCCCGGCCATTGGTAAAGCAATGTCAGGTTGCTGGGATCGTCCCAGTCATCGCCCGCCATCCGCGAGATCGGTTCGGCATGGATTGTCGGAAACGCATCCTTCAGAAAACTTGCGAACTCGAGAAATGTTGTTTTCTGTACCCGCGCAGGATTTGCCGCCGACACGGTTTCGATCTGGATCGCACGTTGAAAACGCTCAAGTGCATGGGTTGGGTCGATCGCAATCGCGTCCGCCGGTTCGACCGCGATCTGGCGTGACACATGTTTACGGTCATTCACTACAATGGCGATCACGATGGCCGCGATGATCGCGATCAGCAGTTGAATGGATTTGCGGAAACGCGTTCGTATCGACATGGTGGACCGAAATCAGGAATGATGGGCTTCGGTAGACGACGTTTGTTTTTGCGACGAGCCGCGAAAACAAACATCAAGCTGAAAACCGCCGGTTCGAGCATACGGTCAGTTGAAATGAAAGGGAAGCGAACACGTGGATAGCCAAGCGAAAAGTACGAACTCGCACGCCAGTGATTTTTTTCCCACCAAGACACCGGTTGCGTTCGGTTTAACCGATATCGGTCGCAAACGCAGCGTCAATCAGGATCAATTCCTGGTCGCGCAACTGAACAAATCGATGTTGGTCACGTCGACCAGTATGCCACTTGACAAGTACTCTCGGCTTTATGGTGGTGTGCAAGGTCAGGTTTTGATGGTCGCCGACGGGATGGGCGGGCACGCCGCGGGCGAAAAGGCCAGCAGTTTGGCCGTCGATCATCTCATCAATCGCTTACTGAACAGTATTCACTGGTTCTTTCGCACCGATCACGAGCAAGATGATCGGGACGAAGAAGATTTTGTCGACGACCTGAAAGAGCTTTTGCAGGATGCCCACAGCCGGATTCTCAACGAAGCGGCGGCGCATCATGATCAGTCAGGTATGGGCACGACCGTCACAATGGCTCACATGATCTGGCCAAATCTCTATGTCGTCCACGCAGGAGACAGTCGCTGTTATTTGATTCGCGATGGCCAAGCGACGCAATTGACGACCGATCACACATTGGCGCGGCAAATGGTCGAAGCCGGTGGCATGCGGCCCGAAGACGAAGCGAGCAGTCGCTGGAGCAATGTGTTGTGGAATGTGCTTGGCGGAAGCTCCGGTGGCGATCTGGTTGCCGAAGTCAGGCAGGCGACGTTACAGCGCGGAGACGCAATCCTGCTGTGCAGCGACGGTCTGACACGTCATGTCGACGATAAAGCGATCGCACGAGTGGTTACCGATGGGCCGGACCCGGAAACCATTTGTACGCGCCTGATCGCGATGGCAAACGAAGCCGGCGGAGAAGACAACATCACCGCGGTCATTTCGCTGCCGAATTCGCCCGGCACGCCGGCCACGTATGAAGAAACGGACTCGCCCACCGCCGCGGAATACGTCACCCTGGACGAATCCGATATTGAATCGGCATTGGACGACACGCTGCTGGAATAACCCCAAGCGATTGTCCTCAGGGTTTCGGTGTACGCGAACGAATCTTTCGCGCAAAGTGACTTCAGCACGGGTAACCCGAAATAGATGTTGAAATCACGCCGCCCGGGCGTCTCTTGGTGCTATCCGTTGCTGACTAGACTCTCGTCAGTTTTGACACTCTGCCGGTCGTGACCCATTCGGCCACAAAGATGTTGCCTTCGCGATCAAAGCAGGCGTCGTGTGGGTGGACAAACTTTCCTTGTTGCCAGCTCGACGGGTCTTTGCGAATTGACTTTGTTTTGTCGGCCCGAAGACGTTTCTGGTCGTCGCCGATCGTGGCCAGCGTGTTGTGATTACGGTCCAGGATCGAAACCCGTGCGATCAGCTCAGGCACAATCATCAATTCATCGTGAGTGTCAACGTTTGCCGGCAACCCAAACCCGTCGACCGTCTTTTTGTACTCGCCATCGAGCGTGAATGTTTGCAACGTATGATGAGCGCGATCAGCGACCACAATCTCGGCGTCCTTGCCACTTCGCTGATCGACCCACAATCCATGTGGCGTTTTGAACGTTCCTTCGCCTTCGCCCGGGCCGCCAAAACATGATTTCCAGTTCCCATCGCTGTCATAGCGATGAATAAAAAACGATCCGTAACCATCGGCCAGCAAGAAATCACCATCCGGCAAGAACGCAAAGTTGGTCGGCATAAACCGATCGCGCCCCCACGTCTGTTGCGGGTTACTGGCTTCGTCGTCTGCGTAGTTTCCACATTGAACCGGCGCGTATTTTTGCCAAACCACGTCGCCGGTCAACGAGCATTTCGTGATGGTTTTTACTTGTTGATAGGCGGCGACGTATAGATAGGGCGTTCCCTGTTCCACGCGAACTTCGATCCCGTGGCCGCCACCCTGGAATTGTTCACCAAAGGCCCGCACGAACTTTCCGTGCTCGTCAAAGACAAAGATCGATGGATGATCGGGACGCGCCGCGTCGCCTTCATGAATGACGTACAAGTGGTTGTCCGGGTCGATGGCGACATTGTGCGTGATTTGCCAATCGTATTGGTCCGGCAGTTGCGTCCACATGTGTTCGCATCGGTATCGGAAATCGCCGTCGCCAATCACGCCTTGCGCCGCGGTACGTTTGCTGGTGATAATTGCGGGGGCTGCGATGGTGACCGTCGCGGCGCCCAGGAATCGCCGTCGGCTCAGTGGCTTTGTCATGTTGGGTTCCTTCAGTCAAAGAGCGTGTCAGAGGGGGGCGGTTCAATACAAGACGCGTCGTCGTTTGTCGGGCGATTGACTCGGCGCGAGACCGCGTCGCATCGAAGCAGAGTATCGGGTGCCGGTTTCAACATTGATTTTAGTCGATCGGTATCGTGGAAGTTTGGGTCAAGCCAGCGATCAAAATCGGCTGGTTGCAAGATCACCGGCATGCGGTCGTGAATTTCCTTGGTTGTGTCATTCGCGTTTGTCGTGATGATCGTGCAGGAGCGAACAATGGTGTCCCCGGAATTCGCTTTTTTGTTCTCTTCCCACAATCCCGCCATCGCGATCACCGCGTCATCGTCGCGATGAATCAGGTACGGCTGCTTTCCATCAGCGACTTTCTTCCACTCGTAGTACCCGTCGGCGGGAATCAGGCAACGACGTTGGGCAAAGGCTTTTCGAAACGATGGTTTCAAATCAACCGTTTCGCCGCGCGCATTGATCATGCGGTTGCCGATCGACAAATCGTTCGCCCACGACGGAACCAATCCCCACCGCAACTTGACCGCCTGTCGATGCTGGCCGGCAATCTGAATGACGCTATCGATCGATTGGGTCGGCGCGATGTTGTATCGGGGGCCACGATCGACGACGTCCTGCTGGGCGTCATCGATGTCAATCAAGAACATCTGGCACCAACTGGCTGCCGGCGTCCGCAGGGTAAATCGTCCGCACACGGTTCTGCTGGATTTCCTTGTTGGATTGTCGCGCGTTCGGCGTTGGGCACACGCTGCGGTGTCGCGGCGCGATGTTGCATTTCGCTAAGAATGTATCGTAATGCCACAGGCGATGCCGGGCCGACCCACCAGCGAGCCTGTGCGGGAAGCGGATGCGCCTCGGACGCCCGCCCCCCGCACCGGCCGAAATCGACCCGTGATTGCGAGTGCCGCGAGAGTGGCCAGGGGAATGACTACGCTCGTTTTCTGCTCGGAACGCGAATCGAGATGCGATTGAGTTGCAATTCGTGGGCCAATCCTGCATGCCAGGGCGAAGACGCGATTTTATGAGTAAAGTCGGTGACGGATTGCCGTGGGTTCCGGCCTACGAGCGGTTCGGACTTGTTGGTAAGCTCATCCACGATCGTTGCCGCCATCACATTCGCTTTACAGTCCGCAAACATTGAACTACCCGCTTCTCAGTCGAGTTCTTGGCATCGTCTGCTTGCTGATCGGCGGATCGATGAGTTTCAGTTTGCCGTTCGCGTTTCCTGCGCTGGCGGATCGCACTCATTTGCCGGCCGCTGAGTCCTACGAACGGGCCGGGGCGGATGGGCTGCTGATTAGCATGGCGATCAGCATGGTGGTGGGCACGGCGCTGATGTTGACCGGGCGTCGGCATCGCCGCGGGCCGCTGTTTCAAAAAGAGGCGATGGCTGTCGTGGGGCTTAGTTGGGTCTTAGCGACGATCCTTGGTGCGCTGCCGTACTACTTTGCCGGCGTCAGTATTCGCGAAGGCCAGCCGATGACCTTTATCGAAGCGATGTTCGAGTCGCAGTCCGGGTTCAGTACGACCGGCGCTACGGTACTGACGGATTTGGAAACACCCGAGTTGGTACCGCATTGCATTTTGTTTTGGCGGTCTTGGACTCATTTCCTTGGCGGGCTAGGTATCGTCGTGTTGTTCGTCGCCATCTTGGGGCAAGGTTCGGCCGGCAAGGCGATGATGCGCGCGGAAATGCCGGGGCCGTCCAAGGAAGGCGCGATGCCGAGGATGCAGCATACCGCATTGGTGTTCGCAGGTATCTATGTCGGATTTAACGTATTGCTGACGATCGTTTATATGATCGAGGGCATGTCATTGTTTGACGGTCTGTGTCACGCCTTTGGCACGATGGCGACCGGCGGTTTCAGCACGTACAACCGCAGCCTCGGTGGATTTGACAGCCCGCTGATCGAGTCGACCACAATCGTGTTTATGATTTTGGCCGGCACGAACTTTACGCTGATCTATCTCACGCTGATCGGCGGACCAAAGCGTTTATTCGGCGACATCGAGCACCGAACCTATATTGCAACGATCTTTGTCGTGACCGGCGGCGTAGTCTTCTTTGGGATGCGGGCTGGCGACGAAGGTTTTGTTGATTTGGCGGACGCAATTCGAAACGGCCTTTTTCAAGTTGTTTCGGTATTAACGACGACCGGCTACGGCACGGCGGACTTTGACCAATGGAATAACTTCGGTCGTGGGATCTTGTTGCTGTTGATGTTTGTCGGCGGATGTGCGGGCAGCACCGGCGGCGGCATGAAGGTGATTCGGCATGTCTTGTTCTATAAGATTCTGCGACAAGAAATCGAACGAGCGCATCGCCCACGTGTTGTTCGCTCACTGCGGGTTGGCGGCGCGGTTGTCGACGATCCGAACCTGGCCCACGGGATCGTCGTCTATTTTTCCATGATCTTGGCGATCTTCGTTTTTTCTTGGCTGCTGTTGATCACATTCGAGCCGACCAGTACGTGGGATTCGGTGATTGACACCGAGGGCGCGGCGACGGCATCAAGTACGCTGGACGAAAAACTGCTGGACTGCGCCAGCGCCGTTGCTGCGACGCTAAATAACATCGGACCGGGCTTTGGAGTCGTAGGCGCGACGCAGAATTACGCCGGATTTAGTCAGGGGGCAAAAATTCTGTTTGTCTGGCTGATGATGCTAGGTCGCGTGGAGGTGTTCAGCATTCTGGTTTTAATATTCCCCACGTTTTGGCGCCGTGTTTGATGCGGCTTTGAGCCCTGATTTGTGAGCCCTGATTGGCGAGCCCGGATTTGTACGGGTGCTAGAATGAGCCAGGGCAATCCGGCCTGAGACGATTTCGATGCCATCGCGGCGTGGGAGGCGATTTCATCGGGATCGCTCCGAATGAAAACTAGATTTCCGAGTTCTGAATTTCACCAAGGTAAGTCGTGGACGTCATCACCAAGTTGGATTCGTTCAGTCGAAGCATTCGCCGTGCCTTTGCGTTTTCGCTTGTTTCGCCATTGATGCTGGTGTGGACCGCGACGTTGGCTAGCGTCGTGGCAACCGGACTGGCGGCCGCGCCGGCTGCGGCGCAGCAACCAACCGTCACGCCTCGCGACCGTACGGCGGTGATCATCCCCTTGGCCGAAGACATCAACCCGCTGAGCGGCGCAATTCTAAAACGCAAGTTCGCCGAGGCCGTCGAAAGTGGCGCGGACGTGATCATCATTGATATCGAGAGTCCCGGTGGATTTACCTATGTGACGTTCGAACTGATGGACATGATTTTGGATGCAAAGGATGTTGAAACGGTCGCATTCATCGAACGCGATGCGATTAGCGGAGCAGCGTTGGTGTCGCTGGCTTGCGATAAAATCATCATGCTGCCCAATGCCCGCATTGGTGATTCGGGCGAAATTGTGATGGGCGAGGACGGCGCGTTTCGCTACACCGAGGCAAAGAGCCGCAGCGTGCTGGCGCAAAAAGTTCGCGATACCGCCGAAGCGACCGGGCGCCCGGTCGCGCTCGCCGAAAAAATGACCGACAAGGATATGGTCGTCTTCGCGGCAACCCATAAAGAGGACGGCACGGTACGGTATTTTTCTGACAAAGAGTGGCTTTCGCGTGAGGACACCGATCAATGGCAACGCGGCAAACCGATTCGCGAAGCCGGCAAAGAGATGTTTTTCACGGCCAATGGTCGACGGGCCGCAGAACTCGGTTTTATTGATCAGACGATCGACAGCCGTGAGGAACTGGCCGAGACGTTAGGTGTCAGCGAGCCGATTCCGGTGCTCCAGCGCACTTGGGTCGACGGTCTGATTATCGTTTTGAATTCAGGGCCGATGACGTTTCTGTTGCTGGTCATCGGCATGATCGCTTTGGTGATCGAGCTGGGCGCACCGGGCATGGGCATTGGCGGACTCGTTTCGACGCTTTGTTTTGGGCTGTTTTTCTGGAGCCGTTTTCTCGGCGGCACCGCCGGTTGGCTTGAGGTCACGCTGTTTGTCGTCGGACTGTTTTTCATTGCGGCAGAGATGTTTGTGATCCCCGGATTCGGGATTGCCGGTGTCAGTGGTTTGGCTTTGACGCTGGGATCGCTGGTGATGGCATCAAGACGTTTCTTGTTGCCGCAGTACGGTGAGGACTTCACGGGGCTGGGGATGGATGTCTTGACCGTGATGGCCGCGTTCGCCGGGTTCCTTGTCGCCATGCTCTTTCTGGCAAACTATATCGGCGAAATCCCTGGATTCAGCCGGCTGACTTTGAAACCGCAAGTGGCACTGGATGGTCCCGGCGGATTCGCGACGGACGCATCAAACCCGACCTTGCCGGGATGGCAACGAGTCGAGATCGGTGACATGGGTGAAACGATTTCACCGCTTCGCCCCAGCGGTAAAATGATCGTCGATGATTTCAGTGTCGACGTCGTGACCGAAGGCGACTTTGTCGACCGAGGCGAACAAGTGAAAGTGATCGGCAAGCAAGGCGCGAAAGTCATCGTCCGCCCTGTCTAAGTCCCGACCCCGCAACATCGCTGGACTCGCCAGCATTCTAAACGCCGGTCCATATGGCCAGCCCGGACTCGCCGGGGCCTTATCGCTGGCCCGCATTCAATTCTTCGACCTGCTCGTTCAGTGTCAGGGTGTCGTAGACGAATCCGACACCCAGCAGACCGCCGGTTAGTAAATACAGCACGCCGGTGAAGATTTTGCCCATGTACAAGCGGTGGATTCCGAACAGTCCCAGAAACGTGTGCAATGCCCAAACGACCGTGTAGTCGATTCGCCCCGGTTTGAATCTTGCGTTGGCTTCTTCGGCCATTTGAGGGATCAAGAACAGATCGATGATCCAGCCGATCAAGAACACGCCGCCGCTAAAGAACCACAGCGCGCCGGTCAGCGGTTTGCCAAAATAAAAGCGGTGAGCCCCGAAAATACCCAGCAACCAAAACAGATAGCCCACCAAAACTGGGTGGGTCGGCGCGGGCGTCTCGATCGGTGCGTCAGTAAAGGTCGTTGATGTAGCGTGCATGGAAGAGTGTTCGTTGGACATGACCAGTTATTGGCTTCTTTGCTGGAATCCTCTTGATGCCGCCTACCGGAATCAGTAACGTGAACAAAAATGCACTGTCGTCAAATCTAGGTCGTGTCGTCCCATGCAGTATGTCGAATTGCACTGCAAAAGCAATTTCTCGTTCCTGTGTGGGGCTTCCCATCCGGACGAATTGGTCCAGCAGGCGGCCGAACTTGGCTACCGCGGTTTGGCGCTGACCGATCGTGAATCGGTCGCCGGCGTGGTGCGTGGATTCGCGCCGGCCAAAGACGCGGGATTGAAATATATCGTCGGCACAGAAGTTCACCCGCATGACGCGCCGGCAATGGTGTTGTGGCCGACCGATCGGGCCGCCTATGGGCGGATGTGCCGACTGATTTCCCGCGGGCGGTTGCGAGCCGAAAAGGGCAGTTGTGATCTCGGCTGGAACGACATCGTCGAACTTTCCGAAGGCATCATTGCGGCGGTGCTGCCAGATGAAATCTCATCCCGATCCCAGCATAACGGCCGCAACGCGTCTCACCAGAGTTCAGAGCCGACGGAACCTTGGCGGGAACAGGTACCGATTCTCAAGAACAGACAAGCTTCGCTTGCGCGTTTTTTGCGCACCCAGTTCCGTGAAGTTTTCGATGATCGCGCGTATCTGCTTTGCGAGCTGCATCGCGGCGTCGATGATGCTGCACAACTTGCCCGTTTACAGGAATTGTCACTTGGCAATGATGTGCCCTTGGTCGCCGCCGGTGACGTGCACTATCACGAGGCGGCGCGCATGTTGATGCATGACTGTGTGACCGCAATTCGCAACGGCACGACGATCGACCAAGTGCACGAGCAACGTTTTGCCAATAGCCAACATCATTTGCGCTGTTTGGCCGAGATCAAACATCTGTATCGCGATGCACCAGAACTGTTGTCACGTACGATCCAGATTGCCGATCGTTGCAATTTCTCTCTCGATGAACTGCGTTACGAATATCCCGAAGAGATCGCGCCATCGGGAATGACACTTATCGAGCATTTGAAACGTCTGACTTGGGAAGGCGCCAAGCAACGTTGGCCAAGTGGGGTGCCAGACAAAGTACTCGATTCGATCCGCCATGAAATGCGTTTAATCGAAGATCTGCACTACGAAGCCTATTTTTTGACCGTGTGGGATTTGGTGCGGTTCGCTCGTCAGCGTGACATTCTATGCCAAGGACGCGGTTCGGCAGCCAACTCGGTTGTTTGCTATTGCCTGGGCATCACCAATGTTGACCCCAGTCAGACGGATTTGTTGTTCGAGCGATTTGTCAGCCGCGAACGTAACGAAGCGCCTGACATCGATGTCGATTTCGAACATCAACGTCGCGAAGAAGTGCTGCAATACCTGTACGAAAAATACGGCCGCGATCGCGCCGGTATGACCGCAACGGTGACCACATACCGAACCAAAAGCGCGATCCGAGAAGTCGGAAAGGCGCTCGGCGTGTCTGCCGACGCGATCGATTCCATTGCCAAATTGGGCGGCAGCGGTGCGGATTTTTCGCAGCGCTGTCAAAGCGGCGGGCTCGACCCGGATTCCATGATTGGCAAACGTTTTGTGTACCTTGTCGAAACCCTGACTGGTTTTCCCAGACACTTGTCCCAGCATGTCGGCGGGATGGTGATGACGGCCGGCAATCTGAGTGAACTTTGTCCGATCGAAAATGCGGCAATGGAAGATCGCACGGTGATCCAGTGGGACAAGGATGATCTTGACGAACTCGGCATTCTGAAAGTCGACGTGTTGTCACTGGGGATGCTGTCGGCGCTGCGCCGCTGTTTTCATTTGGTTCGCGATCATTACGGTGATGAGCTAACGCTGGCGACCGTGCCGCAAGATGACACGCCGACGTACGACATGATTTGCCGCGCCGATACTATCGGCGTTTTTCAAATCGAAAGTCGCGCGCAGATGAGCATGTTGCCGCGATTGAGACCACGATGTTATTACGACTTGGTGATCGAAGTGGCCATCGTGCGCCCCGGTCCGATCCAGGGCAATATGGTTCATCCGTTTTTAAAAGCACGCGAGGATCCGGCAGCCGCCATCTATCCCAACGAAGCGATCCGCGGCGTTCTCGAAAAAACCATGGGCGTGCCGATTTTCCAAGAACAGGCGATGCGGTTGGCAGTCGTTGCCGCCGGATTCACGCCAGGCGAAGCGGACCAACTTCGCCGAGCGATGGCGGCGTGGCGACGGCCGGGCGTGATCGAAAAGTTTCGCTTGAAATTGCTCGACGGAATGAAAGCGAATGGATTAACAGGCGAGTTCGCCGAAAACGTCTTTCATCAAATCAAGGGATTTGGCGAGTACGGTTTTCCCGAATCGCATGCGGCAAGTTTCGCGTTGCTGGTGTACGCGTCGTGTTACCTGAAATGCCATTATCCCGCCGCGTTCTGCACGGCGCTACTGAATAGTCAGCCGATGGGTTTCTATGCACCGGCCCAGTTGATCCGCGACGCGAAAGAACACGGCGTGCAAGTCTATGGCGTCGACGTCAACGAAAGTGAAAATGAATCGATGTTACAGCCTACCGATAAACAGGATGCTCTTGTTCGGCGATCGGGGGCCGGCGGAAACAAGCTCAACCGTGAATCTCAAATTTCTGTCGCCATCCGACTCGGTCTGCATACGGTTCGCGGGTTGCCCACCGAGGCGGCCGAACGGATTGTTGCTGAACGTCACGTGCGCGGCCCCTATCGCGATGTCAATGACGTTGCGCGACGTACCGGTCTTGGCCAATCGGTCATCGCAACACTCGCGGACGCCGATGCGTTTGGCAGTATTGCCGGTGATCGCCGTGCCGCAATATGGCAATCGCTCGCACAGGAAAAGCATGCCGGCAATCAACCTCTGCTCGACGGTGTTGACGAGGAAGAAACATTGCCCGATGAATTGCTGCCGATGTCGCCGCTGGAAGAAGTCTATGCCGACTACAACACGACGGGGTTAAGTCTGAAGGCACATCCGATGTCGTTTGCACGTCGAGAGCTGGAAAAGAAACGAGTCGTCACGGCCAGCCAACTTGTGGGTCTGCGAGATGGCCGTCACGTGCGAGTCGCCGGACTGGTTTTGCTGCGTCAACGCCCTGGCACCGCCAAAGGCATCACCTTTGCCACGCTAGAAGACGAAACCGGAACGATCAATTTGGTTTTATTTCAAGCCGTCTGGCAGCGGTTCTTTAAGATCGCCCGCGTCAGCAATGCCTGGCTGGTTGACGGTAAGTTAGAAAACCAAAAGGGAGTCATCCACGTCATCGTCGGTCGATTGACCGACCTCAGCCAAGAAGTCGAAGGATTGACCCTGCGGTCCAGAGACTTTCATTAAGCGTTGCAAGTTGTGAATTGGCATCCGAATCAACGAATCCGTTCGTTCAACTTACTGTTACTTGAGATGGATTTCGCAGACGTCGTTCTCGCACGATTTGCCGGCTAGCTTGTAACGTCGTTTGGCGATTTGGTTGTACGCCCAGCGCCATAGGCCTGCGGTGCCCGGGATGTGCAGCATTGGCATGGCCGGCCACAACAGCGGTAATCGTCTGGATAGATATCGCACCGCGTCGGCACCTGCGTGCCGACGACCTTTGTGGTCGACCACGTACATTTGCTGCATCAAATCGTCGTGCGACAGGTCTGGGTATCGCTCTGCGACTCGGGGATCGTGCAGCGACAGAAACGCCAGCCGATTGCCACAGCAATCCAAACGTCGCAAATTCCGCACTTGGCCAAGGCAGAAATTGCATTCGCCATCGTAGATCACGACATCAGTCGTACCGTTGGCAGCGGTTTTTCCGTCAGGATCCGGTAATTCGGGGCGGCGTAGCACGAGGAAATAGCAATTGTGAGAAGCGTCAATGGAAGGGAAACCCGGCGAAAACCGATGGATCTCGGTAGGACTCCGCTGCGGACAGCCCGTATACTTATCATACGTCACTAACCCAACCGTGACGAAGGACGGCAGTTCACAATTGCTGACGTTTTCTCTCCCTCGAGTCCATTCGATTAGGGCGCATCGGCCATGAACCGTATCGAAAGCCAAGTACGAAAAGCGCGGCGTCGAATCATTCTGGGTGGTTTTGGGCGCGTCTTATCAATCGCCATGTTTGCGGCTCTGGTCATTGCGACGATCGCGATCGCGGTCCCGGCGCTGCAGCCGATGGATGTGAATTTCACCGTTTGGGTCTATGGCTGGTTGGTAGGTGCGGTTGTCGTGGCGTTTGTCGTCGCCGCGATCTATTCCATCGCGACCGCTCCATCGGTCGAAGAGGTCGCCGCAGAAGTCGACAAGCGGTTCGGACTGCGCGAACGCCTAAGCAGTTCGCTGACATTGCCATCGGATGATCGCGACACTGACTTCGGTTTGGCCCTGACCGCGGATGCTGAAAAGCGTGCCGGACAACTGGAGGTCGCCGAGAGGTTTGCGCTCAAACCGTCCAAGATCGGCTGGCTGCCACTGTCACTTGTACCCGTGTTGGCAATCGTGTTGCTGTTGGTTGAACCGGCAACCGAATCGACCGCCAGCAGTACGAAGGTATCGGCCGATGAAATCGCGCAAGTCAAACGCGTCGCCGCGCAGTTGAAAAAACGGATTCAACAACAACGTCGCAAAGCCGATTCAGAAAACTTGCAGGACGCGAAAGAGTTGTTCGAGCGGATGGAAGCCGACTTGGACAAGATCACCAAGCGAGAAGACCTCGGCCGTAAAGAGGCGATGATCGCAATGAATGATCTCAAAAAAGAACTTGAAGAGCGACGCGGACAGTTGGGGTCGTCCGAACAAATGCGCAAAGCACTTTCGCAAATGAAAGGGTTGCAGTCTGGGCCGGCGGAAAAGGTTGCCAAAAGTATCGAGAAGGGTGATTTCGGTCAGGCCAAGGACATGGTCAAACAACTGGCCAGCAAGATTCGTGACGGCAAGCTGTCAGAGAAAGAAAAGGAACAGCTAAAGAAACAAGTCGAGCAGATGAAGAAGCAGATGCAGAAAGCCGTTGCCGAACATCAGCAGAAGAAACAAGACTTGCAGCGGCAAATCGATCAAGCACGCAAGGAAGGCAAAGGCGAAGAAGCCACGAAATTGCAGCAACAGCTGAACAAGCTGCAGCAAAAAGACGGTCAAATGCAACAAATGCAACAGATGGCCGAAGCGATGAATCAGGCTGCTCAGGCGATGGAGCAGGGGAATGCCGCCGAAGCGGCTGATGCCTTGGAGCAAATGGCCGAACAATTGGGCGACATGCAGGCCGAAATGTCCGAATTGGAAGATTTACAGTCGGCGCTGGACGACCTTTCGCAATCCAAGAGCCAAATGCGTTGCCAAAACTGCGGCGGCGGAGGATGCTCGAGTTGCCAGGGTGGTATGGGATTTGGCTTCGGTGACGGCGAAGGCGACGGCCTTGGCCGTGGCAGCGGAGCAGGCGATCGTCCTGAAGAGGAAGGTGACACCAACAGCTACGAAACGCAGGTGCGCGGCCAAGTCAAGAAAGGCAAAGCGATCATCGCCGGATTCGCTGACGGTCCCAATCGAAAAGGTATCTCGCACGAGGACGTCAAGAATGCCGTCGAGAGCGCGCTGAGCGAAGAAAGTGATCCGCTGGAAAACCAAACCCTGCCGCGGACCGAACGCGAACATGCCACCGATTACTTCAATCGGCTGAGGGAAGGAAAGTGATCAAAGCGACAGGTGCTGCGATTGCAACACTTGACCTTTCGCCTGGACCTTTTCTCTCTTTAATCTAAATCAGCGAACGCTTTGTCGATCAATTCGGATTGTTCCAGCTTGTGTGTTGCCATACTGCCGGTGCTGGGGCTGGCTGATTCGGCCCGCGTGATGCCTCGCAGTGGAAAACGCTTGGCGAGTTCGTCGCCAAAATTCAGTTTCAGATACGGCCACGCGCCCATATTGGTGGGTTCTTCTTGCACCCAAACCAAGTCGGTGCCGTCGGAAAGCCCGTCCAGGGCCGCGAAGACTTCGTCGATTCCCAAAGGATAAAGCTGTTCGAGTCGGATGATCGGAACGCCTTTGATTTCACGTTTCGTTCGTGCCTCGAGCAAGTCGTAGTAAACCTTTCCGGTGCACAGCAGGACGCGCCGTGCCGTTCGCAGTGACATTTTGCGATCGGGCAGAATCTTCTTGAAGTTCTCGTCGGCCAGAATTCGTAAAGGACTGACAACTTTGGGATGGCGAAGCAGACTCTTGGGGGTCAGCACGACCAATGGTTTGCGCCACTTTCGCAGGACTTGGCGTCGCAGCAGATGAAAATACTGTGCCGGGGTCGTCGGTTGGCAGACTTGGATGTTGTCTTCGGCGGCCATCGCCAGAAAACGTTCGACGCGGGCACTGCAGTGTTCCGGTCCCTGGCCTTCGAAGCCGTGCGGCAACAACATGACCAGCCCGCTGAGCCGATTCCATTTGTCCTCGGCACTGGCGATAAATTGGTCGACGATCACTTGGGCACAATTCCAAAAGTCGCCGAACTGTGCTTCCCAAGCCACCAGCCCGTCGGGACAGTCCAGTGAATAGCCATATTCGAATCCGAGCACGCCGGCTTCGCTGAGCGGGCTGTTGTAAAGTTCCAGTGGGGCTTGATCGGGCGAGAGATGTGCGAGCGGCGTGTAGGTGTCGCCGCTCTTGACGTCGTGCAGCACCGCGTGGCGTTGGCTGAACGTTCCTCGCTGGCAATCCTGGCCGGTCATCCGAATCGGGTGACCCTCGACCAGCAGGGACGCGAAGGCGGCGGCCTCGGCGCTGGCCCAATCGAGTCGGCGTTTTCCCGCAGCCATCTCGCGTCGTTGCGACATCGGCCGTTTCAGCTTTTTGTGCGACGCGAACCCTTCGGGCAGTCGGGTGATACTATCTAGCAGCTCACCCAGCTTTTCGATCGGGTAAGAAGTGTCGGTTTCTTCGACCGGTTCGGGGCCGCCGAAATAGTCACTCCAGTTGGCCGCAAGGGTTTGCGTGTCCGGAATGAATTGTTCGTGCTTGCTGGCCTCAAACTCGGTTTCCAGCTTTGTCGTTCGATTCTGCTGGATCTCTTCGGCTTCGTCCTGCTGGATTTTTCCCAGTTTCAGCAGCTGTTGCAGATAGTGTTCGCGCACGCTGGAACGACGATCGATCTCGGCGTACATGCGAGGCTGAGTGAACCGCGGTTCATCACCTTCGTTGTGACCCCAACGTCGGTACGCGTACAGGTCGATCACGACGTCTCGTTGGAATTCCTTGCGGAAATCCATCGCCAAAGAAACGACCTGCGCGACCGCTTCGGGGTCTTCGCCGTTGACATGGAAAATTGGGATTTGCAGCATCTTGGCGACGTCGGTCGCATAAGTCGTGCTGCGTCCTTCCTGGGGTTCGGTGGTGAATCCGACTTGGTTGTTGATGATGATGTGCAGCGTTCCGCCGGTCCGGTAACCGCTCAGTTGGCTAAGGTTCAGCGTCTCTTGCACGACGCCTTCGCCTGCAAAGGCGGCATCACCGTGAATCAAGATGGACATGACTTCTTGACGTTTTTTGTCGTGCAGCCGGTCTTGTTTGCAGCGCACGCGTCCCTGGGCAACGGTATTGACGAATTCCAAGTGGCTGGGATTAAAGCACAGCGAAATGTGAACATTGTCGCCCGATGCCGTCGTCCAGTCGCTGCTGTAACCCAAGTGGTAACGGACATCGCCGCCGCCGCGACTGAGTTCTGGATCGGGGTCGTCGAACGACCAGAAGATGTTCATCGCCCGTTTTTTCAGGATATTTGCCATCACGTTGAGCCGGCCGCGGTGGGCCATGCCCATGACGACTTCTTTGACGTGGTGCTGAGCCGCTTTTTCGAGCGCCAGATCCAACATGGGAATCAGGCTTTCGGCGCCTTCGAGTGAAAACGTCTTGGCGCCGACGAATTTTCGCCGCACGAACTCTTCAAAGATCGACGCGTCGGCCAGTCGCGTGTAGATACGGCGTTGGACTTCGTGAGACAGGTCCAGCCGATTTTCGGTCGTCTCCATGCGTTTTTGCAACCAATCGCGAATGTTGCGATTGTCGATATGCATGAATTGGGCGCCGATGCTGCGGCAATAGGTGTTTTCTAGCTTTTGAACGACGACATCCAGCGTTCCTCCGGATACGTATTCCAGCGCGCTGCTGTCGAGCGGACGCTGCAAGTCGTCGTCGCTCAGCCCATACAGACGTGGGCTTAGCTGCGGGCTTTCGTCGCGAAATGGGATCAGCGGATCCAGCTTCGCGGCCAAGTGACCGCGTACACGATATTCGCGGACCAATTGATTCACGCGATCTTGGACCCGGGACATCCACAGGGCTTGGTCGGTGACTTGGTCGCCGGTCGAGCCCGCGCGCCCGGTCGGCGACTGGGCCGATCCGTCCGTGCCCGGCTTGGCCGCCGCGGATGCGGCATCGCCATTTCGCGAGGCTGGCTTGGTGCTGGCACCGACGAGAAACTGTTCAAAGTACTCACGCCAGGTATCCGAGACACTGGAGGGGTCTCGAATGTATTGGACATACAAATCGTCGATGTAGTCCAGAGAATAGCTATTCATAGGGGCGGGCAATAACGTTGATGCTAGACGTCGTTTGTCACGGGGCGTCTCTGATGTAGCCGGGGTGCCGGATAATACGGAGGCGATCGAATGTTGCCAAAGCGGCTAAAGTTTCTGGCCGAAGCGTTCAAATATTATGGAGACAACCGGCCATATTATGGAGACAACCGGCCAGCAACTCTGACATCACTAAAACGCTGCCCGTACCGATTCGCCTCGCTCACGCTGATTCGCCACACTCCGGCCGCCGAGATTGGAACCAGCCTATCTCGAAGATACCGTTTGACAAAACCGCTATGCGCAATTTAGAGAATCCGGATTCCCATGGGTAGCGGCATCGATCACGAAAAACGGCGACCTTTGTTCTCGCGGATCGTCTTGGTAAGTTTTTAAATTTCCCACACCATGCGACGCGCAACTGCACCCCAAATATGGCTGTTTTGATTCAAGTCCGTGACGCTCACAAGCGATTCGGCGACCAGGTTCTGCTCGATGCCGCCGAGCTTTCCCTCGTCGACGACGTGAAGGTCGGGTTTGTCGGCCGAAATGGAGCCGGCAAGTCGACACTTCTGCGGGTGCTGCTGCACGATGAAGAGCTCGAAAAGGGCGAGGTGATCCACCATCCCAGCCTGAGAATCGGCTATCTGCGGCAACATGATCCGTTTCGCGACGGCGAATCGGCCCTGGAATTCTTGATGCGTGACAGCGAGGCACCCGAGTGGCGGTGTGGCGAAGTTGCGGCACAATTCGAGCTGAAAGGTCCCTATCTGGAGGGCCCCGTCAAGGAACTCTCTGGTGGATGGCAGACGCGGGTCAAGCTGGCCGCGTTGTTGCTGCATGATCCTAACCTGTTGATGTTGGACGAACCGACCAACTTCTTGGACCTCCGGACCCAAATCCTGCTGGAGCACTTTTTACGTGATTTCAACAAAGCCGCGTTGATCGTCAGCCACGACCGTGATTTTCTCAAAGCAACCTGCTCGCAGACATTGGAATTGTCGCGCGGAAAACTGACGATGTTTCCCGGCAAGATTGACGCGTTTCTGGAATATCGCGAGGAACGCCGCGAACACGATCGTCGTGTCAACGCGACCGTTTCGGCAAAGCAAAAACAACTGCAGCGCTTCATTGAAAAAAATCGTGCGAACGCGTCGACCGCCAGTCAGGCGCGCAGCAAAGCCAAACAGCTCGAAAAACTTCAGACGACCGAAATCGAAGTCGACGAACCGGTTGTCCGCATTCGAGCACCCCGAGTCGAACCGCGATCGGGCACCGCGGTACGTTGCACCGATCTGTCCATCGGTTACCCGGACTACACCGTCGCAAAGAATGCCACGCTTGAAATCGAGCACGGGCAACGCGTGGCGATCGTCGGTGACAACGGGCAAGGCAAAACGACTTTGCTCAGAACGCTGGTTCATTCGCTCGACCCGCTAGCCGGTTCGGTCAAATGGGGGCACGGTGTCAACATCGGAACCTATGCCCAGCATGTCTACACCAGTTTGGATGAACGACAGACCGTTCTGGAACAATTGGAATACAGTTCTGATTCCGAAACGACGCGGCAAGACTTGCTGGCGATGGCGGGGACTTTATTGTTCCGCGAAGAGGCAATTCAAAAGAAAGTCAAAGTGTTGAGCGGTGGCGAACGGGCACGCGTTTGCATGGCCAGCCTGTTGTTGGGCTCGGCGAACGTGATGGTCCTGGACGAACCGGGCAACCACTTGGATGTCGAAACGGTCGAAGCACTTGCCGAGGCGCTTCAGCAGTACAAGGGCACTGTGATTTTTACCAGCCACGATCGTCACTTCGTCCGCCGTGTGGCGACCAGTGTCATCGAAGTTCGCGACGGCACCGTAAAAACATATTTCGGTGATTACAGCACTTATCTAGAAGCGGTTGAAAAAGAAGTCGACGACGGCGAACGACTGCGCGCCGGAAAACAATTGCCCGCCAAGTCCAAAGGCAAAAAAACAGGGCAGGGCAAAGCACCGAAAATGAAGTCGACCGACTATCGTGAGGCCCAACGTGAGAATCGTCGCATCGAGAAAGAGATCAAGAATCTTGAGAAAAAGATTCAACGTTTGGACGAAGAGAAAAAGTCGATCAATGAACGTTTGCTGACCGAAACCGATCCCGAGCGAGCCACGAAATTGCACGAAGAGCAAACACGGATTTCCGTGGATTTGGCCTATGCCGAAGAAAAGTGGTTGGAACTGTCGGGTGCCCAGAACGCCTAGCCGGATGCGGAAACGGAATTTCGTAGCGGCAGTGCTTGATGTGTCGACTGGGTAAAAGATACAGATTTTTCGCCTGGTTACCGAAGGCTGCGATTTTGCGTTCGTGCTCAAATTGAGTGCCGACGGAGATGATAGAAAATCATCTTTGACGCGGCCGGAAGGGAATCCAGTTTCAATGTCACAGCGTTACGTAATTGCACTCTCTTTACTCGCGACGATTTCAACCGTTGCCAGCGCGGATCACTCGGGCCGAAAAAAGCTGGCCGATAAGCACGCACCCGCCGGAATCATGGGGGACCACCTGCACGAGGTCGGTGAGTGGATGGTCGAGTACAAGTACATGAACATGTACATGGATGACAATCGGATCGGCGAGACGACCGTGAGTGATGCCACCGCCCTCGGAACAAGCACTCCCGTCGGTCCACCCGGACCGGGAATTACCATCGACGGCATCACGACCAACCAAGGTGCTACACCGACGAACATGACCATGGAGATGCACATGACGCATCTCATGTACGGTGCGACCGAAGATATCACGGTCTATACGATGTTGATGTTGCCGAGTCTGACCATGGACCATACTCGCGCCAACTTCACCGAGTTTACGACTCACAACAGCGGCTTCGGCGATACCGCGTTCGGCGCTCTGCTGAACTTGGCCAGCGATGACAACGAAGACTTGATCTTTAACTTGGGATGCACCGTTCCAACGGGCGACATCTATCGCGAGAGTTCGATCCCGACCGGAAGTCCCACGGCGTTGCCGTACCCGATGCGTTTAGGGAGCGGCACGTTCAATTTTCGACCAGGACTGACCTATAAATATTTTTCGGATAGTTGGAGCTGGGGCGCACAATTTCAAACCGACCTGCCGATCGGTCGCAACTATCGCGGATACAGCGTTGGCGAAGAGTTCCGAATCAACACTTGGAGCAGCTATTTGTTGTCCGATAAAGTGTCTGTTTCGTGGCGGGGCGAACATGTGTGGCAGAACGAGTACGACGGTTTTGACCCGGCGACCAACGACGCACTCATCAGCACCAATGTCGAAAGTTTTCGCGGCGGCTATTGGTACAATATGGGATTCGGAGCCCAGGCCAACTTGAACGGACATTATCTGAATGCCGAAGTGGTGCCAACGATCCGGCAAGACCTGCACGGCATTCAGCTGGAAACCGATTTTGCCATCATCGGCAGCTGGTCCAAGGTTTTTTAGAAAGCGGGAAGGGAACAGGTAGAAGGAAACGGTTTTTTTGCTAACAATCACAGGTGGCTTGCACTTCGTGAATGCCCGTTTCTGACTCGTTCGCTTTCGCCAACCGGATCCTGTTTCCTGTCTGCAATTGCACCTTCCCTGAAAATTGGCGATCTCGTCGTCGATCCGCCGATTCTGCAAGCACCGATGGCCGGCTTTACCAACGCCGCGTTTCGTGAAATCGTGCGCCAGTTCGGCGGGGCTGGGTTGTTGGCGACCGAGATGGTCAACGCACGTGGATTCGTTTGGCTTGATGAGCATGAAGCCGAACATCCCGATCGGCTGTGGGGCGTTGCCGATGAACCACGTCCGCTGGCGGTCCAAATCTGGGATAACGATCCCGATACGATGGCGAAGGTCGGAAAGCGGCTGGTCGAGGAATACCAGGTGAGTATCGTCGACATCAACTTTGGATGTCCGGTCCGGCAAGTCACCGAGAAGGCGCACAGCGGAAGTTACTTGCTGCGTGAACCACGCCGGATGTTCGAGATCATCAACCGGCTTGTCCAGGCCTGCAGCCCCACGCCTGTGACCGCAAAGATTCGCCTCGGCTGCACGCGCGACAATGTGAATTGTAACGAGGTCGCGCGAGTCGTCGAAGAAGCCGGTGCCGCTGCGCTGACCGTACATGGACGTACCGCACAGGACATGTTCCGCGGCAATGCGGATTGGGAAACCATTAGCGAAATCAAATCACACTTGCAGAACATTCCCTTGATCGGCAACGGCGATTTAGACAGTGCGGAAAAAGTGGTGGCTGCCTTTGAAAACTACAACGTCGACGGCGTGATGATCGCACGGGCTTGTCTGGGGCGACCGTGGCTATTTGCCCAAGCCGCGGCGGCGCTGCGCGGTGAACCGATTCCGCCCGAGCCGACGTTAGAGCAACAGCGCGACTGTATGCTGCATCACTACAAGCTGGTGGTCGAACGATTCGGGGAAGAGAAGGGCACCGTGTTGATGCGCAAGTACGCCTGCTGCTATGCCCAAGGCAAACGTGGGGCGCGTTTCTTTCGCACGCACGTTGCAAAGGTTTCGACGAAAGCAGAATTCGACCGCGTTGTTTCGGAATATTTTCCCGTCGAGACGGCAGCGACGTCGACCTAGCGAAGTCGACATAGCGGTCGCGGATTGATGTCGACCAAGCCGATCAAGGGCCTGAGCGATCGGATTCTTGTCGTACTGCCCACTGCGAGCGGCTCAGGTCAATCGCCCCCCACGGTCGCTGTGGCCATCCCAGTTCCGCGCGGTCGAGGGCAGGCAGATTGACATCGAAAACCGGAAAGTCCGCGACGAGGTCGTAAGCCAGTGATGATGTCGATCGGTTCAGTCCTGCCGTGACGAGATAGCGTCCCGGTGACAGTGGAATCGGTCCGAGATCACAAGTGATCGTGTGCAGTCCAGGCTCCAGTTCGATCCGCAAGTCTTGGTCGCCCGAGAACGCGGTCCCCACGCATGTTTGACCCTCGCGGTTCAAGCTTATTGAAATATAGACACCAGCGACCGACGTGACTGCCAGTACTTGAAGCTCGAGTACCAAATTCGAAGCGGACTCGATGCAAGCGATGGTCTCCGGTCCTGTGGACTGGTCCGCAACACAAATTTGCACGATCCGTACGGGGGAATCCTCGGTGGGACGCTGGCGATAAACATCAATCGGGTGAGGTCGATCATCATGGTCGGTCACACCTTCAAGATACGTGTCGATCGTGTTGGACGTGTCATCAAAGCACTTCAATCGGCCTTGATCGAGCAACATCGCGCGCCGCGTCAGCGTACGAATCGCGTGCATGTTGTGACTGACAAACAAGACCGTGCGGCCGCTTCTTGCCACATCCTTCATTTTGCCGAGACAACGTTTTTGAAATTCGTTGTCGCCCACGGCTAGCACTTCGTCGATGATCAGAATCTCGGGTTCCAAGTGTGCCGCGACCGCAAATGCCAATCGAACTTGCATCCCGGATGAGTACCGTTTGATCGGAGTATCGAGAAACGATTCCACGCCCGAGAACGCGACGATCTCATCGAACTTGCGGTCGATTTCACGTTTCCGCATGCCGAGAATGGTGCCGTTCATATAGACGTTTTCGCGTCCGGTCAAATCTGGGTGAAAGCCCGTTCCGACTTCCAACAGACTGCAGACTCGCCCGTCTAAAGTGGCCGACCCCGATGTGGGTGACGTGATTCGCGAAAGTATTTTCAAGAGTGTTGATTTGCCGGCGCCGTTGCGGCCGATGATGCCGACCACTTCGCCTTCATCAATCGTAAAGGAAACGTCTTTCAATGCCCAAAACAGGTCTTCGGAACTGTTTCCCGACGCGCGAGAGGTATCGAGTTCACGCAGTCGTTTGATATTTCGAAACGGCGACAACAGCATTCGCTTGATCGATCCGAACGCGGTGTCGGGCAATTCTTGACGAACACCCAGTCGGTACGATTTGCCCAGTTTTTCGGCTTGGATAATCGGCGTTGGCATGCGTAGTCGACTGTTGCTTTCGGTCCGCGGGAAGATTGCTCAGGCCACGTCGGCAAAAATGCGTTCTTTGTGACGAAAGAACATAACGCCCGTCACCGCAACAAACATTGCCGAGACACTGCCGATGCCAATCATCGTCCAAGGGATATTGCTGGTTCCAAGTAATGAGCAGCGAAAACCTTCGATAACACCCGCCATTGGGTTCAGCGCATAGATGTGTTGCGGGTTCACGGTCAAATCGCCCAGGACATATCGATCTGGGATGCCGGAAACCGGATAGATCACCGGCGATGCGAACATCATCAATTGAACCATGAACGTCGTCGCATACTTGACGTCTCGGTATTGGATTGCCAAAGCGGTTAGCCACAAGCCGACACCTACCGCCGCGGTCAGCATCACCAGGCACAAGACAGGGATCAGCAATGCTTTCGGCGTCGGTATCAGGCCGTCAAACAACATCAATACGATCAAGACGAAAAACGCGATCAGAAAATCGATCGACCGGGCGACCATCGAAGCCAGCGGTAAAATGATGCGTGGGAAATAGACTTTGCCCAGCATCTGTGCGTTGTTCACCAGGCTTGCCGTCCCATCAGTCACGGCACTGCTGAAAAAAGTCCAAGGTACGAGGGCGCAAAAGTAAAACAAGAATCGTGGAGCGTTCTCGGTGGGGATTTTCGCGAAGTAACCGAACGCAACCATCATGATCAACGCCGTCACCAGCGGCTGAAATACGGCCCAGCTGATGCCAAGTGCGCTCTGCGCGTAACGGACTTTGACTTCGCGCCAGATGAAGAAACGGAACAGATCCGCATATTCCAGCAGTTCGCTTAGCCTCAGCGATGATTGAGCCGAATCAGCTGTGATAACAACCCGGTTCGGTGGACCGAGCACGTTATCAACGGCTAATTCATCGCGTGGTACTAGTGTTTCGGTCACTCAATCACTTGATTTCAGAGTCTTCAGCAAAGGATCCAATTGTAGTTCAGCTTGATCGGTCAGGTTAACCCCGATCCTGCAGATACAAACCAGCTCATGGAGCATTCATTTTCGCAGCCAAGAGACGACCGGCCGCAGAAGACGTTTGATAGGGTCCGTCCATCGATAGACCCAAGGCGGATAGGGCCGACGCGAAAGAAAATGTCCCACGCTGCGGTCGTCATGGTCGATCGATCCGATGTCGCGACTGATCGCCGAGAGATGTTCGCGAATTGCGTTCACGGTGTCCCAGTCACGCGTTCGCCAAGCGTGTTCGGCGATCGAAACCAAGCGTCGATCCCACCCCTGCAGAATGTCGGCCTTTGTCTCTTCGGAAAGGTCGGGCGCATGTTCGCGAAGAAAACGTCGGATGGATTCGTGTCTGGCAGGCCAAATGTTTCTCGTGCTGAGTGATTGACAGTCCACGTGCCGTCGGTGCCGCGTGAGCGGTTCAGTGACGAGTCTTATCTCACCAAGCTGTACCAGTCCGATCGTATAGATCAGGTCCTCTGCGGCCTGAGTCCAAGTCGGGAAACGCAGTGATAGTTGACGGCGGACGATCCAAGCCGAAGGTGAATAGAACGGCGATTCGATCGCGACTGATTCCACACGATAACGAACGGCCGCCGGAATGGATTCAATTTCAGTGATGTAACGGGCTTGGTCAAAGAATTCAAGGTTCGTATGAACGGCTATCACTTCGGGCGAGTCGATCGCGGCCAATTGTTTTTCAAGCTTTTGCGGCAGCCACAAGTCATCGGCATCAAGAAAGGCAATCCAGTCGCCACGGGCTTCGTCGATGCCGCGATTTCGAGCGACCGATTCGCCCTGGTTGCTTTGCCGAATGACCCGAACCGACGGGCCGAATGAGTCTGCGATCGTGGCCGAGTTGTCCGTCGAACCGTCGTCGACCACGATGACTTCCAACGGAGAATGAGTTTGATCGAGCGCCGACTGAATCGTTTCACTCAGAAAACGTGAAGCGTTGAAACATGGGATGACCACGGACACGCTGGCGGATTCGAGAGAGCGGTTGATTTTCGTGTCTGTCATCAAGGTCGTCTGTTTACGTGCGAATGCATGCACCTTTCGATGATGGACCAAAGGTTTGACACGCTCACCCGCACATCAAATTCGGCCTCAATCCGTTCTCTCGCAGCTTTGCCAATTTTCGCGGCCTGGTCGCGGTCGCTCAATAAGTTGACCATGTGGCGTGACATCGCATCAATGTCTTTTTCAGCGACCAAAAAACCGGTTTGGCCATCCACGACGACCTCAGGAATCCCCGCGTGACGCGTTGCGATGACTGGCAAGCCCGCCGCGCCGGCTTCCAGGATCGCAAGCGGTGTCCCTTCGCAGTCACCATCGGATGCCTCAATCGAATGTTGGACAAATGCGCGCGCCTGGGCAAGTTCTTTGGTGACAACATCGTTTGGTTGACTGCCTAGGAAATCAACGGATGGTTCGATCCCCAGGGCCTTCGCAAGGTCAATGCATGGCCCCAGCAGTACTCCGTCGCCGATCATTCGCAGTCGCCCTTCTGGCACTTGTCGATGCGCGCGGGCAAACGCCATCAGCGTCAGGTAAGGCGCTTTCTTTTCAACGAATCGTCCAACCGAAAGCAACGTTGGTGATGATGGCAGATTCTCTTGAGGCCGAATCGCTTCGGTGTCGACGCCATAGATATTCAGAATCGTTTTGTGTTTGTCTGCGCCCAGCCTGATTAGTCGTTCACGCATCGCCGACGAGACGGCGACGACCGCATCGGCCTTGGCAAATAATTCACGGTACGAATCGCGATAGGTTGCCAGTATGTCATGTTTGCTCGCATCCGCGCCGTGGAACTGAACAATCAATGGCACGTTCAGTTTCTTGCAGGCCGGAAGTGCCGCGACACCCATCGGCCCGTATTGTGCCAAGACGGCCTGGGCTTTCGTCCGTCGCAAGATGGCCATGTACGCCGCTGTGGTATCCCATTGGCTGTCCCGTTTAAGGATTGATTGTGCGAGGCGGCGCATCGTACGAGGAATCGTCGCTTGTGAGAGAACCGGCGTGCCGTCGACACAGGGCACTCCATTGGGTCCGGTGTAAACGACAGTGGCGTCGGCTGGGAGGCGACTCGCTTGAGCTCGCAAAAATGTTTCCGTAAGTACATTTTCTCGCGGCTGAACGATCGTAAGTGGGGATGACAAACTGTGCCTTTGGCCTGCGGATGAGATGATGGAAGCGCTTTGCAGTTCGGACACTGGAAACTTGTGACACACTCGTACCGCGGTCTCCAATCGGGTAAGTGCTTGTGTTGTCGGGATTCTTGTGAGTTAGAAATATTGCGAGTTAGAAATATTGCGTGTGAAAACTCGGCAGGGGGCTCAAACCCATTCAGCGAACACGGAACACCACGCCTTCTAAATTAACTTTACTTCTGTGAAATTCGAGTTGGGCCGCGGCCGAAACCACGGCAGCCTGCACCAGCATAGGATCCGATGGCCCTCGCCAGCATAAAATGCAACAATCGTCCGAGGAAACGCGTCGGTTTTTCCGCATTTCAGCGACTATCTGCTCGGTCGTGGCAGTCCGCTGGTTGGCAGAGCATTGCCGATTGTAAGTGTAAATTTCTTAGCTGTAATCGATGAAAGCACATCTGTGGCCAACAATAATCCGATGGTTCGCCGGACGGGCGAGCAGATCAAACGCTCGCTTCGAATCACACATCGAGACTATTTGCACCTCTATCCGCTGGCCACCGATGTGATCGATTTTTTGGGATCTTGTTCGGGATGCATCGTTGATTTCGGCTGTGGTCAAATGCCGTATCGTCAATTCTGTCCGGACTCCGTTACCGAGTACATTGGACTTGATGCGGATGAGAATAATCGTGCATCCGATATTCAATGTGGGGCCGAATCGACTCCTTTGCCGGACGATCGCGCCGATCACGTTCTATGCCTGCAAGTTCTTGAGCATGTGCCTGATCCGCTAGCGGTGCTCCGTGAGATCAATCGAGTTTTATCGCCGGGCGGCACGGCTCTCATTACCGTTCCCCAAGCGTGGGAACTGCATGAAGCACCACACGACTATTTTCGATACACGCAATACGGGATGGTTTATCTTCTAGAAAAAGCGGGACTTCAAGCGTGTCAGATAACCAAACACGGGACCGATTTATCGTTGTTGGGATTAAAACTGAATCGGGTTATCAGCCGGGCTCGCTTGATTGGTCATCTGGGGTTTCTAGTCTATCCGTTGGTTAACTGCTTTCTGGGAATTCTTGACCGCAACAACGGCAACGACATCATCAACTTGGGATTTCGTTGTCGATCTATCGAAAAACGTACTAAGTCTGTAGACGCCACACGCGCGACAGACGTCCCCCCATCACTCGAGTGATATGAGTTCGATCTTAAAAAACTTGGTGAGACGGGCGCTGGCTTGGTGCGGTTACGACATCGTAGAGATATCGGGTCGAGACCGCGCCAGCTCTGCAGAAAACGAGCTTGCGCGCTTAGAGTCGCTGCCCGACTATTCCGTTTGCGAATCTGATATTTTGGGATTCAAAGTGACGTTTCCCAGCAATCACATATTCAGCATTTTGTATCGCGAGATCTTTATCAAGCAATGCTACGCGTTTCGCACCAAACATGAGGTGCCCTATGTCTTGGATTGTGGTGCGAATGTGGGGTTGATGAGCTTATTTGTAAAGCGTGAATATCCCAACGCTGAAGTGATCGCGTTCGAGCCGCACCCCGAAACGTTCAAGTGTGTCCAACAGAATTTTTCTAATAGCGGATACGACCATCTGCGGGTCATCGAAAAAGGCGTTTGGTCCAGTGATACAACGCTAAAATTAGTCGAGGACAAACAGTCGACGGCGGCAAGTGTGGTTGGTAATCCGCTGACCGATAATCCAGCCGAAGATTCAAAGCCCATCGACATTGCGGTCACGACACTGCGGCCATACCTGTCGAAACCAGTAAGCATGTTGAAGCTTGATATCGAGGGCGCAGAACTGGAAGTGCTTGAGTCCATCGAGGATTTGCTGCCGACCGTTGAGAACATTTTCGTCGAATGTCACTCATATGCGGGAAAGGACCAGAACTTGCATAAGGTTTTATCGATTCTGCATGACGCTGGTTTTCGGTTGTACATCGGCGAATCAGGTCCCACGCAGACGATGCCGCTTGTTCAACGTCGCATTTACAAAGGCATGGATATGTTCGCGAACATCTACGGTTGTAGAGTCCCGTAGTATCAAGAGCGGCGACTGCCCGGTTCAGTTCTTGATCAACGTGGTAGCGTGTTTCGTCTGGTCGACTCGGTCGAGCAACAGACGCATCATTTCTTCGGCGCTGCCGCGAGCGAGTTCTTCGATTCGGTCGCGCCGCGTGGTGTCACCGAACTCGTAGGTCACCGCGGCGACGCCGAGTGTTTCGTGCGCCCACGCTTTCGACGTCGTGCGGTTACCGTTGTGAGTGGCGTCGTGGTTGACCTGGTAGCGCGGGAATCGCTGATCGATGGCGCTCAGCCATGACGATGCAAAGCCGGCAGGAAACGCGTCGTCGACATCGGCAGCGGTATAAAAGACGTCTTCGTAAGTCGAGTGGAAATCAAGCAACAGGTACAACGACCGTCGCCCCGCCGCACGGCAGTCCAAAATCGACTGACCAATCGCACGTGTTTCTGGCTGAGAAAACCGCCCCCAATCACGGTTCAAGTCGACACCGTTCGCGTTGCATCGCCAATAACCGCGTGCGACCCCATCGGGATTCGACATCGGGACAACAACGGTACAAAACTGTTTCCGAAATGAGCGAGCAACCTTGCTCTGAGATGTGATCGCTTCCACGAATCGCATCATGCCGATGGTTCCAGAAACCTCGGGGGGATGCTGGCGACCGAGAATAAACAGATAGCTGGGTGATGTTGTTTCGGAAATTTTCAGCTGGTGGATCGGCCGGTTCTGGACCGAACGACCAATCTCCTGCTGCGTCACAAAGGGTAACTGCAGCAGCGATTCCGACCACTGTGATATTAGGTCCCCGGTTAACAGTTCCTGTGCCGAAATCCACAGCGGGCGATCATCGATCCGCAGATCAAAGACGGCTTGCGTTTTTTGTGGATGAACCGTGACACGATCTTTGCCAATCCGTTGCCATGTTTTTTTGTCACGGCTAATCAGCGGCCGATATCGATGTGTGCCTCCGGCATAACGCAAGCGTATCCGAATCGACATCGGTTTGGTCGCGTAAACCTGAAAGGCATACCATGCGCTGTCGTTGATCGGTTCGCGTTCAGGTTTGACCAGCAAATCAAACTCATCATCAGCGATCTCGACACAACGACTGAGTCGACCACCGCGAAAATCGCTGCGGATCGACACCGAGTGATCTTGCGAAACGAAGCGAATCGATGACGGACGTTCACGGGCATGGTGGTCGGCGTCGAAGAAAATCTCGCCACGCGCATGGGAAAACATGCCGGCGATCAGGATGATGGCGAGCAGTCCGGTTGATCGGTTATCGAAGAATTTGATGCCCAGCAGATTGTTTCCTTTGGCTAATTGCCAGACGGTCGGCTGGCACGCGCAGCTTGTCGGACAAACGATTTTTTCGCACAGGATGCTTGTCGGATACCCAGAGCTCTCATTCGACGCGCGGCCGATGAGCGTGAGTGTCAATCAATCATACCCGCGCCAGTTGCCGCGGCATGACTTTCGTTTGCAGAAAGCGAATGACGAGCGGCTATTTGCCAGCCGAATGGGTGTTTGCTGAGCAGTTGACGGTTCGTTTCGGGTTTCACGTGCGATCGGCGATGCTTGATCTGTCGGTGATGGGCGACGTTTCACAGTCGCGAACTTCTACGGTGCAGAGCACAGTGCAGAATACAGTACAGAATATGGGGCGATTGGCGAGAAAACCGTGTCCTTCGTTTCCACATTAGGCAGACCCATCTAGACTATCAAATGACACGGGTTGTGCAAAAAATAAGGTTTGCGACAAAACGGTGGATCATTGTCAAGAGAAGCGTTTATGAATGAAGACACATCGTCTAGCGAATACGCGAGCGAATCCGAGTTACCTCTGGGCGAGACGCCCGAGGTTCTCGAGCGGCTTCGCACCGACGCTCAACAGACGCTGGCCGACGCTTTTACCGCGCATCGCGAGCGATTTTGGAATCTGGTTTCGTTTCGAATGCATCATCGCGTTGCCGCTCGTGTTGACGTCGACGATGTGCTGCAGGAAGCGTTTGTGGCGGCAGGTTTACGCTTGGAACATTACCTTCGCGATCCCTCATTTAGTTTATTCGTGTGGCTTCGGATGATCGTTGCGCAGACACTGATTGATGTTCACCGGCGGCACATGGGTACTGAGATGCGGGATGCCGGTCGCGAGGTTTCGATTGCCAGCCCGCGTTTTCCGCAAACCACATCGGTCTCACTGGCCGGACACCTGATCAGCGATCAGACATCACCCAGTGGTGTGGTTGTTCGTGACGAGTCGGCTGAGAAATTGGCGGCTGCGATCGAAACGATGTCCGAAATCGATCAGGAAACGATCGCGCTTCGTCATTTCGAAGGATTGACCAATCGCGAAACGGCAGAGGTTCTGGGCCTATCGATCACGGCGGCAAGCAATCGGTATGTCCGTGCGCTGGGCCGCTTGCGAGAAATACTGCAAGAGAGTTCGCCCGAGAATTCATCTTCGGAAATCAAATGAAAATGCGTCGTGGTGAATCAGTTTTTAACGGTGTTCGCTTATGAACGATTCGCCCACGGTCGATCCCGATGACGGAACCGATCGTCATCCGCTTGAGACAATTGCGACGCAGTACATCCAGCGTTTGCGCCGCGGACACCATGGGGCGATCGAGCCCGTTGCAGAAGTCCCTGAGCAGCTTGGAACCGAAATTCGCGATCTGTTGCCGGTCATCCAGCGACTCGAACAGGCTCGCAAACGTCAGTCCCAGCGTCCAGGAGGGCTTGCCTCGCTGGGATCGTCGCGACCGGAACGGTTAGGTGATTACCAACTCGTTCGTCAGATCGGTCGTGGCGGCATGGGGGTCGTATTTGAAGCGGTGCAGAAGTCGCTTGATCGAAAAGTAGCCGTCAAGGTGTTGCCCAAATCGCTGCTGGAGGATCAACAGCAACTCGATCGATTCGAGCGCGAAGCACGCACGGCCGGATCGCTGCATCATACGAATATCGTTCCCGTGTTCGGTGTCGGCAGCGATCAGGGGTTCCATTACTACGTGATGCAACGGATTCAAGGCACAGGGCTGGATCGTGTGCTTGCCGACCAAACAGAGCCTTTTACACCTCGCCAAGTCGCTCATCTCGGGCTGCAGGCGGCCAACGCGCTGGCGTATGCCCACGATCAGAACGTACTTCACCGCGATATCAAACCGGCCAACCTCATCGTTAACGATGACCTCGATTTATGGGTGACCGATTTTGGCGTCGCCAAGGCCATTGAAGAAGAGGCATCCCAGTCAAGTGAAGTCGTCGGAACGCTTCGCTATATGGCGCCCGAACAGATTCGCGGCGACTTGGATCCGCGCAGCGACATCTATAGTTTGGGGTGCACGCTGTACGAATTATTGGCCGGTCGTCCCGCCGTTGATGATGCGACGATTCGACACGCGATCGTCGCCAATCGACCGGCCGGTCCGCCGCCCCCGGTCCGGCACTACGACAAAAAAATTCCTAAGGATCTGGAACGGATTCTGTGCGGCGCGATGGCAGCCGATTTGAGTGATCGGTATGCAACAGCGACCGAAATGGCAGCCGATTTGCAGCGGTTTCTCAATGATGAGCCGATTCGCATCGTTCCTCCGTCCAAGGCACAGTTGTTCGTCCGTTGGGCGAAACGCAATCCCGCCGTCGCCGTTCTTTCGGCCGCCACGGCGGTGCTGTTGTTAGGCATCGCTGCGCTCGCGTGGGGACGAGCGGAAATGGCGCAGAACACGCTCGAGAACGAAACGCGTCTGCGTGGTGTGGCCGAACAGAATGCTGCAATCGCATCGGGCGCCCTGGACAAAATATTCCAGCGGTTCGCGATCGCCGGTGACAACGCCTCGACGCTGAACGCTTCACTGGCCTCGGCTCCAACGTTAAGTAATGAAGCGGCCGAGCTGCTGGAAGAACTGATTCGCTATTACGACGATCTGGCATCCCGAGATGGATTGGACGATGAGATGAGTCGGTCCGCGGCCGATGCCCGGTACGCTATCGGCACAATCTATCATCAATTGGGCCAGTACGAGCGTGCGATCAAGACGTTCGAAATCTCTCGACAAGCATGCATCGCCGAACAAGCCCGTTCGACGGACCTCTCGTCCGAAATCGATTCGACAGATATTGACGGTATCATCCGCGAGACGGATTTGATGAATCGAATCGGATTCGCGTGGCGGATGCTGGGCAAAGATGAGCAAGCCGATGAGATACACTTTGAGGCGCTGCAAAAACTGATCGCCGACGGAGTGTTTCAGTCGTCTGATCGTGTTCGGTTTAGCGAAGCCCAAACACATTTCGCTCTGTCACGGCGTTTGCGACCGGGCGTGGGGCCGGAGACGTTGCCGCCAATCACCATCTTGGAATTCTTGCGACATCGTGACGGCAGACCCGCTGAAGGACCTGGACCCGACCGAGAACGATTAGAGCATGATCCGGCGCGCAATCATCATCTTTTGCGAGCCGAACAACTCTTTCGCGAGCTGTATGAATCAAATCCAGAACAAGTCGGATACGCGCGATGGCTGGCAGCGGCGCTGAACGAGCTGCGTAGTGATTCTTTGGTCGGCGCCTCACCCAAACAATTGCAAGCGGAGAATGAAGCGAATGAAATTCTTCGACAGCTGGTCAAACGCCATCCCGAGAACCCCATCATTCAGCATGATCTGGCGACCTCGCTGGCACACTTGAATGTGTTCGAGCCGCGGATCGGCCCCACGCAACTGGAATGGGGAATTGATCGGCTGGAGGAAGCCGTCGCACATTGTCAGTCGTTAGCGGCTGCGAATCCGAATGTGCCCGCGTACTTGAACACCTGCGCACATACGCACTTCAAGCTGGGAGTATTGTTGCAGCGATACGCCGACGTGATCGATCGACACAACGATCCGTCGTCTCGACAGCGTTTCCATGATCTGAAACAGCAGGCCGTCTTTTCGTTTCGCACCGCTGGCCGACAGCATGCAATGTTGGAACACCAGCATCCCGATGCGGTCGGTTATCGAATGTGGCACGCCTTATTCGTGCATTTTCAGGCTCAAGCACAGCTGCAGGCTGGGCAGCGAGAGGAAGGTCAACGGACATTCGCTCGCGTGGCGAGGTTTTGGCACCGGCTGGCGCTGCAGTATCCTGATGTGGGGCTCGCCATGTTCGCCCTCGCCGAGGCCGAGCTGACACTGCGAGACCTTGATGCGAATCTGGATCGTTGATCGCACGGCCCCTGATGACTGCGGGACCATTGAAGGAAAATTACTTTCTTACGAAGCGTTCCGATCGCAAAACAGTCGATGACGATCCCGTAATGCCACCGCTGAATGAGATGAGATGATGCATAAATACTTGATGTTGGTGTCAATGTCGTTTGCCACGGTCGCGTGCGCGGACAAGCCGATCGTTTCTTGGATCGATACGCAGATGCCGGCCTTAATCGAAACGTATCAATGGCTGCACGCCCATCCCGAGGTCTCCTTTGAAGAAAAGGAAACAGCGTCATTTGTTGCGGGCGCTTGGCGTGAGTCGGGATACGATGTCACGACCGAGATTGGCGGATACGGAATCGTCGGGATATTAAAAAATGGCGACGGTCCGATTGTGATGCTTCGCACGGATCTCGATGCACTGCCGGTCACGGAACAAACGCCTTTGCCATTTGCGTCGACCGTCACGACCGAGCGTGAAGGCGGTGGCACGACTGGCGTGATGCATGCTTGTGGACATGATCTTCACATGACCAATCTGATCGGGGTCGCGAAGTACCTTGCCGAACACAAATCGCGATGGTCGGGAACGCTGATGTTGGTCGGCCAACCCGCCGAGGAACGAGGGGCAGGCGCGGCCGCCATGTTGCAAGACGGATTGTTCGAACGATTCCCCCAACCCGACTTCGCGGTCGCTCTGCATGTTCATGGCGAAATTGAGGCGGGAACGGTCGCCGTGATGCCGGGATATGCGCTCGCCAACGTGGATAGCGTTGACATCACGGTGAAGGGCAGGGGAGGGCACGGGTCGGCTCCGCATACCACCATCGATCCCATCATGCAGGCCGCGGAGCTGATCGTCTCTCTGCAAACGATCGTCAGTCGTGAGGTCAAACCGATTGAGCCGGCCGTCGTGACGATTGGGTCAATCCACGGCGGAACGAAGCACAATATCATTGGCAATGATTGCAAGTTGCAACTGACGGTGCGCAGCTACAGCGACGAAGTGCGTCAAAAAGTCTTGGGAGCTATCAAACGCAAAGCGAACGCCGTGGCCGCCGGCTATGACGCACCCGCACCCGAGATAATCATTAGCGAAGGAACGCCGTCACTGAAGAACGACGCGAAACTGACAAAGCGGCTGCGGCAAGTGTTCATTGACCAACTTGGCGCTGATGCTGTATCCGATGACGAGCCATCGATGGGCGGCGAGGATTTCAGCCGATATGGTCGTGCGGGGGTTCCGATCGTCATGTACCGACTCGGATCGGTCTCTCGTCAGCGACTGGATCGCTTTGAGAAAATGCAAATACCGCCGCCATCACTACATTCGGCGGTCTACTATCCGGACGTCGTTCCCGCGCTGCGCACCGGCATCCAAACGATGGCCGCCGCAGCGATGGAGTTGTTGCAGGCGGCCGACTAGATCGCATCGAGTTCGAAGCTGCGAACCGCGAAGGAACCAAACGCGAATCCGATTTTGACGGTTGTTTTGTTTTGATCGATTGACGGGTGAGTGACTTTGAATTCTTTCCCATTGACGATCACGGTCGCCGTCTGGCCCGTCACTCGTGCGCTCAACGACGTCCACTCGTTGTCCTTGAGCATCGGCATTTCGCGAGACAAAGGGTTCGCTTTGGGACGGTCTGCACCTGGCTGAGGATCGTATCCATAAATGCTGCCGAGACGGTCGGTGCGCAGGATGATTCGAAACGCGTGACCCGTTTCCGCATCCATCGTAAACACCACCGTCTTGCACCCCTGCGGTTTGAACTGCACGCGAGCTTCCGCATCATCATGGGGGATTTCATAGGCCAACAAAGGTCCATGGTTTGCATACTTTTCGTAAAGCACCGGATCCTGCGTCACCGAAATCACGCCGCCGGATACTTTCCAGTCGCCACGCGAAGCGGCGCGGTCTTGATGGTCCGCAGACTTGAAATCATCGCGTAATAACGTTTCGTTTTTGGTGGGTGCGTCGGCGGATAGGCAGGCGGCGATTGCCAGAGTGAGGCCGAGGGACATAGGGCGACGCATGCGTCAGGCTCCGGTGGTGGGCGAGGCGAAAAGGTGGGACGGAAATTCCGGCGGAATCAAGGCCGAGCCGTCTAGCATAGTCCACACGTATCGGTGGCAAGAGATCACATCGCTAATAGCGAATCGAGATAAGTTCGCAATTGCCGCATGTCCGTTGGTGGTGCCTCGCGGTGGTCGGCCGGCCCGATGATAAGCGGTCCATCGGCGGGATCGGACGGGTGCAAGCCATGACTGCCACGGACGAGTCCTGCGTCGAGCGGGATGACATCCATCTTGTAGCGAAAGCCGAGCTTCTTTTGCGCGACACGCGCGATCGCTCGGGCCGTGCTGGTTTTGAATAGTTCCACCGGGTCATATCCCGGTTTGCGATGAATGTCGACGGTCCTCGCGAAATCTGGGGCAAGCGCGTCATCTTGCCAGTAATAATAAGTGAACCACGCATTCGGCTGGGCAAGTGCCACAAGTTCGCCGCTGCGAGGATGATCCAGTTCAATGTCACCTGGGTCCAGGACACTGGCGATTCCCGGTGTCGATTCGAGCAGTTGCCGGACGTGATTGATCTGGTTCGCGTCGCGGACGTACACGTGGGCCAATTGGTGATCGGCGACGGCGAAGGCTTTCGATTCCCCTGGCATCAGCATTTCGCCGAACGGGCCATTGCGGACGCCAAGCAATCCGGCATCACGCAGCACGCGGTTGATATGCACGGGCGTCTCGACCGCGGTCAATCCGTACTCCGACACAACGACCACCGATGCACCAATCTGGTTCGCTGCATCGATAATCGTCCCGGCACATGCGTCGACTTCCGCGACACGAGCCGGGTCATGAGTGGGTAAGCGTTGGAAGTCGTAATCCAGATGCGGCAAGTATGCCAGTGTCACTTGAGGTTGCTTTTCCTTCATCACGATCGCCGTGGCGTCGGCGATCCACCGCGACGAAGGCAGTCCCGCTGCGGGGCCCCAAAAGCTAAAGAATGGAAAAGGACCAAGTTTCTTGACCAAATCACACTCGGTGTGATCCAGGATGTCGAAGACCTTCGAGCCGTCACAGCCGTAATGCGGTTTTGGGGTGGCGCTGTATCGAACGCCAGAGGATTGATTGAACCACCAAAACATTTTGGCAGTTTCGTATCGGTCGTAAAATTTGTCGCTTTGAATCAGCGAAGCGGCCTGCTGCCAAAAGCGGATCTCCTGAGTGTCACGATAGTACCAGCCGTTTCCGACAATCCCGTGATCGCGAGGTGAAAGTCCGGTCAGCATTGTCGTTTGTGAAGTACACGTCACCGCGGGCAACGGACTTTTCCAGGCTTTGGCCATACCCGCAGCGGCGATGCGCGGCGCGTGAGCTAGCAGCTTGGGCGTTAACCCGACTGCGTTGATGATGCAAACTCGGTTCATGCGTCTGGGTCGACCTGATCGGCTCGTGCAACCTCGCCGCGTTGATATTTGCCCCAGTACTTATCCAGTTCTCGTTTGACCAGTCCGCTCAGCAAGAACACGCCCAGTAAGTTCGGGAAGCTCATGCCCAGAATCATCAGGTCGCTAAAGTCCAAGATGTTGCCTCGAGTGATGATCGAGCCGAGTACGGTGAAAACGAGGAACAACACTTTATAGATCGTCGATGTGCGAGCGCCAAAGAGTTGCACCCAGCATCGTTCGCCATAATAAGACCAACTGATGCAGGTCGAGTAGGCGAACAGCACGACGGCGACGTACAGGATATACCGAAACCAATCGTGCCCGCCGGTGGCAAACGCGTACAGCGTGACCTTCGCGCCTTGGCTGCTGGCGATCGCGTCGCTCATTTCCGGCGCCGAGTAAGCGCCCGTGACCACCACGACCAATGCCGTGATTGTGCAAACAAGCACGGTGTCGATAAACGGTTCCAGCAACGCGACGATACCCTCGCTGACCGGATCATCCGTCTTCGCCGCGGAGTGGGCGATCGCCGCAGAGCCGACACCGGCTTCGTTGCTGAACACGGCTCGTTGAATGCCGATGACCATCACGCCCAGGAAACCACCGTACGCCGCTTGTGGACGAAATGCTTCGCTGATGATCAACGAGACCGCTGAAGGAATTTCATCGATCCGTGTGCCGAGGATGTACAAGGCGGCCAAAACATATGCGACGCACATGAACGGAACGATGCGGCTGGCCACGGCACCGATGCTTTTGATACCGCCGATGATGACGATGCCGACGGCGACCGCCATGACGATGCCATACAAATAGGGTTGGGATTGCAAGATCGGCACGTCGCCGCGAATCGCTTCGAGTGACTGGCCGACTTGAAAAGCGTTCCCGCCACCGAAACTGGCACCGATGCACAGCACCATGAACAAGGTCGCCAAGACGCGTCCGAGCGGTTCCAGTCCGATGTCTTTCAGACCCAGTCGCAAGTAACGCATCGGGCCGCCCAGCACATGCCCGCTTTCGTCGGTGGAACGATACAGCTGACCGAGCGTGCATTCGGCGAACTTGGACGTCATGCCCAGCAATCCGATCAGGATGATCCACAGTGTTGCACCCGGACCACCGGTCCCAATCGCGATGGCGACACCTGCGATATTTCCCAGGCCGACGGTTGCCGACAGCGCGGCGGACAGTGCTTGAAAGTGCGAGACTTCGCCCGGTTCGCCCGGCGTGTCATAGACGCCTCGCGTCAGGTCGACCGCGTGACGAAACGCCCGAATGTTGATGAACCCCATCCGAATCGTCAAATAAATCGCACCCAGCAACAGCCAAATCACGACAAATGGAATCTTGGTTCCGACCAATGCTTCGGTGCCGAAGTCAAAGAACAGCACCTTGGCGACGTTGCCGACGACGTGCTTGCCAAAGAGTGCATCGGTTTTTTGAATCCAAGACTGCTGGGGCTCTGCTTCGGTCGCGTCCGATGCGGTCGGGGCAGCCAGGTCGTCGCTGGTTTCCGCTTGGGCCGCGGGAACTTGCGTTTCGGGCACCGTGGGATCGGTCTGGCCGAAACAGTGATGTCCGCCGACGGTCCCGACCGCGGTCAGGAAAATGAGAAAAAGAATTCGGATGGCATTCATTTCGGGCCGGCGTAGCAAGGGGAAATGTTCATTCGAAAGAAGTGTTCTTTCACAACCTAAAGATTTCATGCGCAGAAATCGACACCAGCTGGGATGATAAACCCGCTGCAGGGGGCGATATCGCGGCGTCTGGGGTGGCAGTTCTCGGTGGGATTCGTCAGGCCGATCACGTCACATAAGTGCCCATCTTGCGAGCCGTGATAGGAGTTCTTGCATGTGAGTCCCTGCAAATGAGTCTTTCCACATGAGACTTTGCACATGAGTCTCGATGAACCAAGCGTAATCGGTCCGGAAATGTAACCGACTGGTACGAAAAGAGTTTGCCGGACCAAAGAGGCCAGCCAAAAGAAAGCGGCGGTGATGGGCTAGCTGATGCGATCGCGCCGGTGCAAATCAGCTGGTGCGGAGTTCGCTGGCCAGCACTCGATCTCTGCCGGGCCGCATGTCTGCCGGAATGCGGCTATGCCCGAGTTCTGGATCCGGTCCTGAAATCGGTGCCGGGAAAATCGACATCGCGTCAAATCGAGATCACGTCGGAAAAACAGGGGCTTTTCAATTCAGGCCTGTCCGACGATTGCACGCGCCCGAGGCGAGGGAGGGCGAAAAGAAGTGGTCAGGGGCGGGCTCGAACCGCCGACACCGGCCTTTTCAGGGCCGTGCTCTACCAACTGAGCTACCTGACCATCACATGCCGATTGCTTTTTGCGACCGGGCCATTCTGTTTCAGGCCATATCGAAAAGCAAATGCATGGGATCGGGGGAGATCGTACGCTATGCTATGTGAATTGGTCAATGCACCAGTTTCGTCTCTTCGCTCAACTCTTGAAAGGTGGTTTGGATGACCCAGTCACCCGGCCAATTCCACCCATGCCGTGGCGCCGCCCAGTCGATCGGCCGCGCCGCTGATTTTTTTCCCCCAGCGGTGGCTCTTCGACCAACGATGGGCCTCCAGTTGGTCATGGCGGCTTTCCTGATTTTTGGCGGCCTGCAAAAAGCGTCTGCGTACACACCGGATGACCCCGTGGTCGTGCAAATGGTCGACAAGGCCATCGCTTTCTTGGAATCCGGGGCTGATATGAAGTACACCATGCCTGAGAGCGAGCCGATTTTGGTGGCATACGCTCATCTGAAGGTGATGCATGACCCCGACAGTCCCGTCGTGAAAAAGGGAATTGCTGCGGCAAAGAGAATTGTGGCTGCCGTCCAATCAGGCAAAACACATCAGCGGCACTCGATCACCTATGAATTGGCGATTTCAATCCTGTTGTTTATCGAGTTGGGCGAGAATCAATACACGCCCGAGTTGGAACTATTGCAAAAGGATTTGTTCGACTCGCAGTTTCCCAACGGTGCTTTTGGCTATCGCGGCGAATCGATTGGTGATGTTTCGCAGACCCAGTACGCCCTGTTGGCCACTTGGACGCTGGATCGATCAGGATTCCCGCTGGAATACGAGCGGGTTGCCGACGCACTGAAATGGTTGCTGCGGGTCCAGAATATGTCCGGGGGGTGGCCCTATAAAGGAAGCGACCCCGGTCCAGGCCGTCCATTGATCCGGCAGTCTGGTGTGACAGAATCCATGGCGTTGGCGGGAGGCAGCAGTATTTTGATCGCGGGCGATGCGCTGCGTCTTTGGGGAAACACGGTCGAGGAAGAAGGCACCGGCATCGAAGGGATGCCCGAAGCGGTCCGGTTCTATAAGGAAGACACCAACGTTGACCGACGAAAAACGGTCAAGCTTTCCAAGCAGCCCATCTTTAGCGCGATCGGTTTGAACGAAAAGTATCGAAAAGAGAGTCCTTACAAGCGGGCGCCCGGCGATTGGTATTACTATCTGATGTACACCAAGGAACGGTACTACAGCTTTATCGAGATCGCCTCTGGCAATTCAAAAGACAGCAGTCCCGATTGGTACAACAAAGGCGTCGACGAACTTCGCGCCGTCCAAAGCCCGTCAGGCGCGTTCGGTGAGACCGACCGAAACAAGGTCGGGGCGGGTTCCAGTACGGCGTTCGCCATCCTATTTCTGATTCGCAGCACCCAGCGTTCGATTGCCTCACTAAATACCGGTGCCGTTCGTGGCGGCTACGGATTGCCTAAAGACACGACCAACATCCGGGTCGAGGGCGGTTCGATCAAAGGCCGCCCGGTCGAAGCCGCCGTGAATGATCTATTGGACATCCTGGAAGAGGACGGCACGGATAATCTGGAAGGCAAATCGCTGCCCGAAGACCTGGAACTTGAAACGGATCCCACTGCACGTGCGGCACAGATGGATCGACTGGAACGTTTGCTGCGAGGCAGCAGTTCGTGGCAGGCACGTCGCGTCGCCGCCAGGCTGTTGGGCAAAAGCGATGAATTACGCGTCGTTCCAGCACTGATCTTTGCACTCAGCGATCCCGATACGTCCGTCAAACGATACGCCCGAGATGGATTAAGATTTATTAGTCGCAAGTTTGATGGGTTCGGTATGCCTGATAAGGCCAGCCAAGCGCAGGCCCGCCGCGCACAACAGCAATGGCGGGATTGGTATACGACGATGCGACCCGGGTACGTATTCTTGGACGACGGTTTCTAACGATTCCACTGTGATGGTTGCCCCGGCTGTGCCGCCATTCGCTATACATTCCGCTTTTGCCGCCTAAATTCACGCCAAGTACGTATGTCTTCTGTTAGCAGTCCGCAGCAATCATCCGCCGGTGACACGTCGACCGAAGGCGTCGGTAAGCAGGATTTACGACGTCTCGAGCGGGAAAAGCTGCGGATCAGCAAGTTTGACGTCGTGACATCTTTTTTTCTGGCGCTGATTTTTTTCATCGGCACGTTTGTGTTGATGTTGTTTATCGTTTGGATGCTCGGTGGCAAGCCAAAGCCACGGGCCCTTGCGCCATTGATCGAGAACCCCGCCGGTCGCGGCGACAATGCCGAAGGGTTCGAGCGAGACTTTGAGCCACCCGGTGCCGAGGAAGTCGAGGAGTTATTAGAACCGACGCTTCAGGACACGATCGAGGCGGTAACCGACGCGGTCAGCTCGGTCGCTGCGACGCTCGATTCCATGAACACCAACGCCACCGCCAGCACGCAGGGGACCGGCCGCGGCGACAGTCGGCCGCCAGGTCCTGAAGGTGAAGGCGACGACATCATCCCGCGCTTTGAACGGTGGGAACTGCGGTTTTCAGCAAAGAACGTTCGTTCCTATGCCGGTCAGCTGGATTTTTATGGCATCGAACTCGGTGCTGTCGGCGGCGACGTTCAGGGCGTCGATATCGTGAGCAATTTGGCCAGCAGCCCCAAGAGTCGTCGCGTACCCAGCGAAGAAGAAAAACGCTTGTATTTCATGTGGAAAAGCGCCAGTCCGCTGATGCGCTACGACCAGCAATTGATCCAGCAGGCCGGTGTGCCGCTGCCCGGTCGACAGATGCTGAAGTTCGTTCCGGCCGAGCTCGAAAATCAGTTGGCTCATACCGAATTGGATTACGCCAAAGAAAAGGGCTATGAATCGGTAAAGCAGATCGCCAAAACCATTTTCGAAAGCAAGGGTGGCGGTGACGGCTATGTGTTCGAGGTCATCGAACAACGCTACCGCAAAGGGAAGTAAGCGGCACTGCGTCCGGGAAGCCTCGTTTGCCCGTCGTTGCGGCGCGGCGTTGGAGGCCGGGGCTGGTGTGTCGCTGTCTTGGCGGGATGCCGCGATGGGGGCGCCTCCCAGACGCTCGGATCGGGAATTTTTGACGCTTGTGCGTCTAGATGACGCTGGGTGTTTGGGCACTGTGCGGAGCCAAGTCGTCGCGGAGAGTCACGTCGTCGCGGGGCAGCGCGTTAAGAAAGGCCGGACGAATCGGCACGAAGGCGTTAAAATTAGAGTCGCGGGTGCCGAAAACCGATCCGTTCGCCGGCGAACTTGAATATGCTAGAAGCGTTGGGAGTCCCGCGTGGGAGCCGATCATCGGATCGGGCTTGGCGGGGCGGCAGGCGGCTGACAGTCGGGACGCGGAAAGTCTTTGGCTAAATTAGGAAATCCCCCAGACCTTTTCGAAAGCTCGTGATCACGTCGACCGTGGTCATGAATACTTGGTTACCAACGGCGCACGCCCCCGCGTCGCCGACGATTTTGAACGTGAACCAGACTTGGCTCACGGGCGAGATGGTGGTAACGCCACGGCCAACAACGTAACTTATCACTGTAAACCATCGACCCAAACTTGCCGTTCGATACCTCGGATCGGAGCCGGATGCCGGTCGGGCAACCGGTCATCGACGGAAATCGTCACGATCGAATTACGTCGCAATGATCGCGACAGTTTCCGAATCGTTCTTCACACACGCAAACACTTGTCACTACCTCGCTCTTTGGAAGGGTTAGATCCTCGATGTTGATTGCCGAACTTTCTTTATTCGACATCATCTCAAACGCGACCTACGGTGCCCTCGCGGCCGTCGCACTTTGGGGGATTTACTGCATCGTCGCGGTCTGGACGCGAGTCAGCCAAAAGCGGTTCAAGAACGAAGAAGAGCAAGACGCGTTCTTGGACGACGTCGAGCAAATGTTGGTCGCGGGCGACTTTGAGGGAACCGAGGAATATTGCGAAGGCGATCCCCGCGCGATTCCTCAGATGGTTCAACTGGCCGTGGCGAATCGCGGCCTGGGATTCAAACGCGCCAAGCAAGTCATGATGGACCGTTTTCAGCGTGACGTGATGAGCGACTTGGAATATCGACTCAGTTGGGTCGGTACCGTAATCAAGGCGGCACCGATGATCGGACTGTTCGGAACCGTGTTCGGCATGATGGGAGCGTTCAAGACGTTGGCCACCGCCGAAACCGTCGAACCATCCGCACTGGCCGGTGACATCCAAGTCGCGCTGGTGACCACGGCCAGCGGTCTGGCCATTGCCATTCCGCTGATGATTCTGGTGGCAACGGTCAACATTCGTATCGCCAAGATGGAAGACCTGGTCGGGTCGGGGCTCACGCGTTTCTTTGAAGCGTTCAAGATCGGGTTGATGAAGTCCCCACCATCATCGGGATCCGCTGGCGCGTCGGATCCGGTGGCGGCCACGATGCAGTCGCCGCAGTAGTTGCTCTCGCAAGAAACCGACCGGAGCCGAAGTGAATAACGACCAAGCCGCCTTGCTGATCGACGACGAAGAAGCCGAAGACGAATTCGTACTTCCACGCCGAAAGCGTGACGAAGACGAGATGGATATCACCCCGATGATCGACATCACGTTTTTGTTGCTGATCTTTTTTGTCGTTGCGTCCAAAATGGACCCCACGCAAACCGGTGTGATCCCCGAAGCACAGAACGGTATCGCCGTATCCGCGAAAGACTCGGCCGTGATTTTTATCGATCCGGGCCCCAACGATACCGTCACGCTGACCCGGCTCGATGGCAGCGAATTTAGCAGTGATGAGGCGACACAGGCGTCGGAGATCGTTGAATACATCACGGCTGAACTCGAAAAATCGATCAACCGTAATAAGAACCAGGTGATGCTGATGGGCGACGCCGACATTAAGGTCGGCGAAGTCACACGCGTTCAAAAAATCATCGGGGATGCGTTCGAGGATATCAATTCAACGTACATCGCGGTGAAAGAACAATAGCCAGCGAAGTTTGACTTATGTCGATTCAAGTTCAGTGCATTCAGTGCGGCGCCACTCACCGGGTCAATGATCGGTTAGCGGGACGGCGTGTGCGCTGTCCCGGATGTTCCACCGCGATCCACATCCCCGAGGCCGTCGACGACCCGGCGGGCTCGCAGGACCATGCGGACGGTGACGCCGACGAACAAACGGGTTCGGCACTCGCGATCATCCCCGATGCGGAGATCGAAATGCTGGACGAAGAGCCCGTTGTTGCCGGACCGCTCAATACCGCGTCGATCACAACGTCCACCATGGACGACTTTGACGACGACGCGATGCCGGTTCGTCGCAAACGCGAGGAAGACGAGCTGGATATGACGCCGATGGTCGACGTCACGTTCTTGCTGTTGATCTTCTTTATGGTCACGGCCTCGTTCAGCTTGCAAAAATCGATCGAGATGCCTCGTCAACAGACCGACGCGCCTAGCACATCGACGACCGATGAAGACCCCGAAGAACTGGATCAAGTCGAACTGCAGGTTGATGAATTCGGATCGTTTCTGGTCCTGGCCGCTGACTGGGAAAAAGAAACGCCCGGCAAACAAAACTTGATTACCGCGCTCAAAGAGTCCATGACGGCCGGCAGCGATGCGATGAGGCTTGCCATCAAGGTCCACGAGCTGGCGAAACTCCAGGCGCTCGTTGACGCCATGGATGCCGGAACCATCGCGGGCTTTACCGAAGTCGAAGTCACGCAGGTAGAAGAGTTCGACTAAGCACTTTTTACCGCATGCCATCGTGCAACTGTCGCGGACTTCCGCTGTTGGCCACCTGTTACCTTTTCCTTTTAACCTTATATCTTTCTCTATGCTTGCGAATGAACTGATCGATCGAATCGAGCGGCTTGGGTTGCTTGATCAGGAGATCATCGAAGCGTTGCGCGAACAGCTTGAATCCGGCGGGACACGGATCACTCCCGAAGCGGTGGCAAAGCTGTTAGTGGACAACGGCCAACTGACTCGGTTTCAAGCGACGAAATTGATCGGAGAGCTTCGGTCGGGTGAAAATGATTTGCCCGGCGAATCGCCTCTGGGTGCGGCCGCGTCAGAAGATGTCATCGATCTGGCCGACGAAGGGCTGGATTCCACCGAGGCGTTTGTCGAGGCGGAACCGGTCGATGATGTATTTGCCGAACCGGTTCAGGTGGAAACGACTGCCGATTCGGCGTCGATGATGGACGTCGGTTCGGTCGATTCCTCGACCGAGGGACGCCCGCAGCGCAAACGCCCCAAACCGATCGAGAACAAGAGCGTCTGGGACTCCTTCAAGATCTATGGATTCCTGGGCATCATCGCCATGCTGTTGTTGGCCGGTGGCGGCCTCTATTGGGTGCTCAGCCGTGGCAACGAAGATGATTTAATCATCGGTGCAAACAAGCTTTACGAACAACAGAACTACACCAACGCTCAAGAACGTTATCTGAGTTTCCTCGAGAGTTTTCCGGACGGGCAATACGCGTCACTGGCGCGGACTCGCGTCGCAATGACCCAACTGTATCGCGCCGAAGAAATGAGCGATCCGACGCGGGCGCTCGCCCTGGCACAGGAATTATTGCCAAAAATTGAAGAAGAAACCGGGCTGAACGAAGAACGCGGCAATCTGGCCGCGCTGTTAGTCGACATCGCACAGAATATTGCCGATGCGGCGGGCGAAGCGAAAGAAACCGAAGAGAAAAAACGTTTGTTGGGAAAGTTGGACGAACAAATCGAGCTGACAAACAATCCCAATTACGTCGCTTCGTCGATGCGGCCGACGTTGGCCGGGCCGCTTAGCCAAGTGACCGAAGATCGACAACGCGTGCAACGCGAGATCAATCGCAACGAACGACTGGACGAATCGGTCGCGGCGATGACCGCAGCACTGCAGGCAAAGAAAACCAAAGAATCGTACGATATTCGCTTTGACCTGTTGCGTGATTTTCCCGAACTCTCGAACGATCAGCGATTGGTATCGTTAATCCAGCAGGCCAGCGAGATTCAACAAACCCTCGTGATACCGTCGGCCAAGCTGCCCAAAGTCGAACAGGGCGCCAGCGACAACGACGCGATGCGGTCGATCGTTCTGGTCACCAATGATGGCCGCGGGGCGCCGGGATTACGCGACGAAACGTTGTACTTGCGTGCACGTGGCAGCGTCCTGGCGTTTGACGGTGAGTCGGGAACGCTCAAGTGGCGAAAGTTTGTCGGATACGATCACGCCCACGAACCGATTCGTCTCAACGGCGGCAGCGGCGTGTTGCTGACGGAATCACTCACTAGCGAAGTTCAGCGACGCGATAGCGCCGACGGTACCGTCCGCTGGCGAGTCGTCATCGGCGAACCGTTCCGAGCGCCGATCGCCGTCCGCGATGATATTTACGTGGCAGCCGATAGCGGGCGATTGATCTCGTTGGACTCCGAAACCGGTGATCCCAAATGGGTCCAGCAATTTCCTCAGTCTTTGGTTGTCGGGCCGGGAGTCGATGTCAACAACAGCCGTGCTTACATCCCCGGCGATCACAGCAACATCTATGTTCTCAACTCGCGTGACGGTTCCTGTGTCGAAAGCTATTACCTTGGACACAACAAAGGTGCCGTCGCCGTTGCACCGGTTCCATTGCTTGGTCACGTGTTTGTGATCGAAAATGCCGGTGTCGATTTTGCACTCGTGCATGTTCTCGAAGTCGACGAAAACGGCGAAGGTTTGAAGCCTGCTCAACCGCCATTCCGGTTGGACGGCAATGTTCATGTCGCACCGAAATTGCAAGACCGCCGAATCATCATCTTGACCGATCGTGGCCAAGTGGTGGTCTATGACATTGAACCGACCGCTAAGAAACGCGAACAGGTCACAACGGCGGCCACCCAGCCGGCAACCTATGACGAACCGACGGCAACGCGCATGGCGATCGGTAAGAGTCAGATGTGGGTTTCGGGGACGCGGATCGGTCGATACGAATTGCAGATCAACACTGGCCGGGTCGTTCCCGATTGGGTCAAGTACCCAGGTGATACCTTCATCGGCGAACCATACGCCAATCGCGATGCCCTGGTCCACGCACGTGTCTTGCGCGGCACGTCGGGTATTCGGGTTGCCGCCGTTGATCCAGAAACCAGTGAGGTTTTCTGGCAAACCGACGTCGGCGTGCCGGTGTCGATGCTGGTGCCTGCACCCGAGGGCAAGGGAGTCCATGCGGTGACCAGCCAGGGGACGTTGTATGAACTCGATCGCGATGCCCTGCAAACGGGTTCGTCGAAAGGCCCGATCGAAAATCCTGGAGGCAAAGGGATCGCGATGCGCTTTGAAGACCCCTTGGTCGTCGATGAACAAAGACGCCTCATGTTGAATCAGGCAACCAAGGGACAAATCTTGGTTTACGACCCGTCGCGAAAATCCCAAAAGCTGCGATTGATCACGCTGTTGTTGCCGGGCGGCAAACAGGCCGGCGGAGCCATCGTATCGGGCGGAGGATTGTTCTTGCCGCTGGATTCCGGTCGAGCAACGTTGATGAATTTTCAAACCGGCGCTGTTGCCGGCAGCCCGTTCCAACCCGCCAGCGATCCGACGGGTACGGTTTCTTGGTCCCAGCCCGTCACGTTGCCGGACGACGCCGATCAGATCGTGATCGCTGACAGTCGCAAGCAGATTTATCGCTTGCGAATCGGAGAACAACTCCGCGAGTTGGCACAATCAAAACTTGACTACGATTTGCTTGGCCCGAGTGCTGCCGTTAACAATACGTTTGTTGCGACCACCAGTGGCCCGGCATCGGACTATGTGGTCGGGTTCGACATGGTCGGACTGAAGGAATCATTCAAGACGTTGTTGGACGGGCGCGTCACATGGGGACCTGTTTCGGTGGCAGACGTTTGTTTGATGCAAACCGATGACTCAGTGCTGCGGGCCTTTGCCGACGACGGAAAGCAAAAGTTCCAAGTCCAATTGCCTGCCGGATCACCGATTGGTCAACCATTGATGATCGAAAATAACATCGTGTTGTGTGGCCGAACCGGCTGGGTGGTGGCCATCGATGCGACCAGTGGTGCGTTGTTGGGAACAACCAACATCGGCCAGCCTATCTCGGCGACTCCGTTGAATATCGGACCAAAGCTGTTGGTTCCCGGCGGCGAGGGCGTGATTTACTTGGTAGAAGTCCCAGCGAATGGATAGTGGTTTGCGTTCACGATTATCGAGATGCCTCAAATCCAGCACTCGCGCCCAGTGGGTGTCAGCGGCAGCGCGTCTGATACGGATGTCGTGTCTTGCCGCAGCATGCATATTCGGCACTGCGATCCAATCGCACGCACAGATCATCAACTATGCGCAATCAGGCAATCCGGCACAGTCCGGGTTGGAACTGTTGCAGGAAGAGCCTCACGACATTATCTATTTCACCGAAAAGGCAGGCGGCGGATGGGTCAAAGTGCATTTGCTGGACTTGCCCGGTCGCAAAATGCCGATTGATCGTAGCGGCGCCCTGATCTATCGAATTATCGATATCGAAGCAAAAGACTTCACATCAAAGTGGAGTGATATCGAGACGATTGATTTCTGGGAAACGCGCCTGGAACGCGAAACGAAGGAACGAATCGCAAAGGCCGATTTCAAAGGCGCGTATCCGTTTCTGTCGATTTTGATTCGTGATTTTCCCGACCGGCCGGGATTGCGACAGCTGCGAAGCGACTTTTTGTGGACCGACGCAATCACGCGCGCCAAACGTGGTGAACGTGAAGCAACGTTGGCCATGTTAGAAGAGTTGCTGCGATACGCGCCCGAGTACAAGGCGTCAAGCGTGCGGTCCGCAATAGACTTGACCACCGATCGGTTGATGCAGTCGATGGTGGACGAAAACCGCTTGGCTGACGCGCAGAGATTGCTCGCGAGACTTGAAAAGGACTACCAGACCGTTCGACTGAAATCGATCCCAAAGTGGAACCAAGAGTTCCTGAAAATGGCGACCGCCAAACGCGACGAAGCAATCGAAGCGGTGAATGCCAAGGATTACCGAGCGGCACGCCAGTTGGCTCGCGAGAGCATCAACTTGAAGCCGGAAATTGCCGGCGGTGAAGCCTTGGTGAAAAAGATCGATCAGATCTATCCGCTGGTGAACGTCGGTGTCTTGCAGTCAGCGTCGGTGTTCGATCCGACACGAATCGATAATTGGTCGTCGCGCCGCGCCGGACGGCTGCAGTATCGCGTTCTGTTCGAAATGCAGGGTGCAGGCCCCGAAGGCGGCGAATACGACTTTCTATTCGGTTCGGTCGAACAGAGCCCCGACCGTTTGAATCTGGATTTGGTTATCGAAGACCAAAAGCTGGTTCCGCCGCTCGATGGTATCAGCGGATTTCACATCGCGGATGTCTTGGCGGACCGTGCGAGGCCGGAGTCGCCGGAATATTTTTCGGCTTGGGCTGCGGCCGTGAAAGCTATCGGGCTCAGTGGTCCGCGACGCATGCAATGTTTACTTCGGCGACCTCATGTTTTGCCAACCTGTTTGTTGCAGGTGCCTGTCGACGGCAGCTGGTTTGGCGGCGAGCCGGGATCGCCCTCCGGTGAATATCGCTTGGACTCGAGCGAACCGAGACTCAGCCGATTCGTGCTGGCCGCGCCACCAAAGCAAGAAAACCAGCCTCGCGAGATTGTGGAAATTCGACCCGAGTCCGCATCCGATGCGGTCAGCATGTTGCTGCAGGGTGAAGTCGACGTGTTAGATCAACTTTTTCCCGCCGATGCGATCCGATTAAAAAACAAACGATCTGTTCAGGTCGAAAATTATCCATTGCCGACCGTACACATGTTGATCCCTTGTTCGGACCATTTGTATTTGGCGGAACGTACATTCCGGCGGGCGTTGGTCTATGGCATCAATCGTGAAGACATTCTTTCGGGTGAATTGCTCGAGGGACTCGAATCACCCGGTTGCCGCGTCGTTTCGGGGCCTTTTCCCGCTGGCGTCGAATTGAACGACCCGCTGGGATACGCCTACGACAAAAGTATCGAACCACGATCGTACGAACCCCGCGTTGCAAAGCTGTTGATGACACTGGCGGAAAGCCAGATGAAGGCTGCCGCGCAACGCAAAAAAGAAGCGTTGCCGCCGCTGGAACCGATTCGCTTAGCGTTTCCCGCCGACAACCTCTCGCGTGTCGCGTGCGAGGCCATTCGAAGCCAGTGGATGTTGCTCGGATTGCAGGTCGAGCTGGTCGAGCTGCCTGTTGGTCGGACGTTCCCCGAGGAAGGCACCGCAGACATCGTCTATTCAAGCGTCGCCGTGTGGGAGCCGATCATCGATGCCCGACGATTGCTCGGGCCCCAGGGACTGGCCGGCAGCACGGACCAGTTGGTTGGGTTGGGCCTGCGACGGATCGAAGAAGCGAAGAATTGGAAAGAAGTACGCGATCGTCTGATCGATTTGCACGGCATCGCGCATCATGAATTGCCGGTGCTTCCATTGTGGCAGTTGGTTGAATCGTATGCTTATCGCAAAGAAATTCTGGGCATCGGCCGAGGGATCGTTTCGTTGTACCAAGACGTCGATAAATGGCGATTGGAGTAGTCTGGTGACCGATTCTCAGTGGCAAACGCGATTCGTGAGCATGTCTTCTTGCATGATCGGTAATCGCAACCGCATGTTTTCTTTTGATCGATGGCAACGACGGCGAACGCGAACCACGCTGGCCTTGGTGATCCTGGTGACGATCGCCTCTGGCTTTGCATCACCAAGCTTTGCGATCGAAAGTGACACCAGCACTGCGATACAGCCGCCAGCCAACCCAGCACAACCCGCCAACCCAGCACAGCCCGCTAGCCCAACAGAGCAGGGCAACGAACAGCCGCAGGTCGAACAGCCATGGGATTTTTCGCCCTATCGTGTTTTGATTTGGATCGTGTCGGATGATCCAAAGCTGAACGCGGGTTCGATTGACGGCGATCTGCGAGAATACCTCGACCGCGATTTTCGCTCGATCTGGCGAACGACGATTGCGGATGCGCCGCCGGCTGTCGCAACCGCGGCGCGTCGAAATTTGGGTGGCCTCAGTTACGAATCGATCACGGCGTCGGATCCATTGATTGCCGTAAAGAAGAATCACCCCGATGCGATTCGGATCCGTGTCGCTTCGAACGTCGCAGAATATGTCGGCCGCGTCGCGGCGACCGAAGGACGGCTTGATGATGTTCGCAAGCGCGCACAATCGGCCGGTAATCCGAGGATGGACGGCGTCACCGATCGTTTCGATGCGGTCGGAACCGATGCAATCGAATTGCATCGCATGTGGGCGCGACCCGAAGTCGAGGCTCTGTTGGTTTCGCGCGGCGTCGCTCTGACGCTGGACGAACCAGAAGCCAAACTAATCGCGTTGCCGATCGACGGGCTGGTGTCTCAGACGATTGAGGAATTCGACAAAGTTTTCATCGTCCGCGTGCAGCAACTTGCTTCGCCTCCGCAGGTGAGTGTTGTGGAATACGAACCGTTGATGCATTACTTCGGGCCGGTTTCCAGTCGTGAAATCACTGGCGAGAACCAACTGATCGATACGATCGGCCGCACAATCACATACGCATTCTCGCCCACGATCCGCATCGAAAATGCAGGTCAAAAAACAGCATCGGGCTTGCTCCGCGCTGGTGGACTGATTCTGGGCAAAGAATCGCCCGGACTGATCCAACCGGGCGACGTATTGATTCCGATGACTCGTAAGGACGATCGCAACGGCAAACCAATTCTGATTGGACCGCTTGATTGGTCGTACTTGTTGGTGAAAGAAACCGACGGCGTGAAGACAAAGATGGATTATCACTCCGGTCGTCCCGGCGGGCTGCAGGGCCGTCAGAACAAGCGAACCTTTCGCCGCGCGCTTAGGGTCCGACCGCCCGGCGACGAAACAACGATTCGGCTGCACGCTCGAGGCGACGAAACGTTTCCGCTGATCGGTTACGAAATCTACGAACGTGAACTTGAGTCGCCGAAAATGACGTTCATCGGACGCACCGATTGGAATGGGCGCATGAAGATCACCCGAACCGAGGATCCATTGCGGCTGTTCTATGTCAAGAACGGCGGTGCGGTGCTGGCACGCCTGCCGATCGTGCCCGGGTTGTCCGAGATGGCCGTTGCTGATTTGGGCGGTGACGACATGCGTCTGCAGGCCGAGGCATATATCCGGGGCGTCCAGAATGCCATCATCGATTTGGTAGCGATCCGTGAACTGTTCGCCGCTCGAGTTCGTCTGCGGCTGGAAAACGGTCAGATGAAAGAAGCGGAAGATTTGCTGAGCGCGCTGCGCGAGCAGCCGACCAATGAAAAACTGGCCAACGATATGGGCACCAAAGAAACGGAATTTCTGAAACTAATCGGACCAAAAAATCCAAATCAGTATCGCAAGGTTGAGAACATGTTCTCGGCGACACGCGACATGTTGTCCAAGCACATCAACGGCAAGATCATTACCGAGCTAGAAAAGGATCTCGTCACCGCCCAACGCAACGGTGGTAAATTGCCCAAGAAGACAAAAACGGATTCCGACGGTGCGACCGACGCCCCAGCCGCAAAGAAACCGGGCAAGAATAAAGCAAACAAGAAACCCGCCGCCAAATAGACGTTCGCACGTCGGTTGGTTGATCTAGAAAAGCGTGTAGATGAAAGGCGCCGCGCCGGTGGATGTGAGTGCGGCAGCGATTCCCAAGACTGCTAACACTAACAGAATCGGGATCATCCACCACTTCTTTTCTTCCTTGATGAAGATCAAGAATTCTCGCACCAACGAAATCGGCTTTTCTTCACCTGCCTGTCGAAAATCGTTTTCGTGGTCGTCGGGTTTAAGATGGTCGTTCACAAGCGAAAACTGCCGATCGATGGTCGATGATGTGGTTTAAAAACGATCCGTTGCAATACGATTTCTTGGAGACTCCTCGCGCGAAAGAACCGTGTTCGCGCAATCGGGCGAGTCGAGGACTAAGCCGGGGCAACTGAACAACCGAGACCACGGCGGAACGACGAAACTCTGTGCATCGTTACTTTCGCCAATCGGGTCGCTTTTTTCTCGCTTTGGGATGGTGACGCGGCATCTCGAATGTCGCATCACTCTTCTTGAGCTTGCGGCCTTCGGGCCGTTCGGTCACGCGGACCAGCTTTGCACGCAACTTTTTCTCGACGGTAAACAACTCGTCATCAAGTTCAAATTCGACGAACACATCAACAATCGATGGACTTAACCGCGGCTTATAAGCGTTGGGACCTGTCGGTGCGTTGCCGCTGGTGTCTTCCCAGGCGGAATGGTGAAAGAAGACGTCGTCGCGAAAATCTTCTGCATCGATAAATCCGAACTCACCCTTCTCTTGAACCCATTTGACGGTACCGAGCCGTTTGCGTTGAATGTGAAATTTCTTCTGCGGTGAATCGTCGTCGCTGGGCTTTGGCACGCTGGGTAGGTCTGATCGTTAATGGTTCGGTAAGGTTTTACTACGTCAGACCGCTAGTTTAGCTGGTGGGCAAAGGGAACATCAGGAGTCCCAATCCAATGTGCGACTGAATGTGCTGTCGCTCGGCGAACCAGTCGTGCCCACATATCGACATCGTTGTCAAAAACGACATCCGCTGTGGCGGGTACCAGATGCCAATAGCCCGACCGAATCTCGCTTGCCAATTGATCAGGTTCCCACCCAAGGTGCCCGACGATCAAACGGTAAGGCGTCGGCTTGTCACGCACCAAATCCTCTAAATTCTGTTTTTGGGCGGCCACATAAATCCCTTGGCCGGTTTCCGCCTCGGCAAGATCGCTGGAACCATGAACTGCGACCACCGGACCGGACAGTGGACCGCCAAAATGCACTAAACCAAGCGAGTTGCTGGCTTTCCTGACCGTTTCTTCGTCTTCGGCGGACGGCATGGCGGATTCCAGCCGATTGGTTTGAGACCCAGATGTGTCAGAATCCAATGTTTCATCCAGGGAAGATTCGAACTCGGACTCGTACTGGCTCGCGTTTTCTGGCGAATCGGTTTGGTCTTTATTGCGACCCATCATTTGCATCAGCGACTCGGGACTCGGCTGCATTGGCCGATTCAACATGACCCCAATGGTGCGGTTTTCGTCGTCGTGAACAATCAAGCAAACGCCCCGGCTGTAAATCGGGTCGTCAATGATCGACGACGCGACCAATAACTTTCCAACGAGCGGTTCGTACATGGGTTACCTTTAATAGTATCACAGACTGCCAAAATGGCAGCGATGGGTTTTTGATGTTTAAATAAGGCAATTCCCGCGCCAATTCCCGCGTCCCGAATCGTTACTGGGCCGCTATAGCAAGTGTTTTGTGTGAACTACATTGGTCCAGCCCCTCAGTTAGCAAAACGGCGGCACGTCGGTTCAAGCTACGGTTCAATACCTTCGCCGAGTCATGCCGTCAGGGTGCGACTGCCAGCTATCGGAATCACGCACTGAGCAAAACGATCCGCGGGGGCTCTGCCGGCCGCGGGATCGACAGTTTTTTATAGGAATGATCGACAGGACTTAGTGATGTCAATTTCAGAAATGAGAAAGTCGTACGAGTTGCACGGCCTTGATGATCAGGACGTCGATCGCGACCCAATGGTTCAGTTTCAAACGTGGTTTGAGCAGGCAAAGCAACCGGATTTGCCTGACTGGATGGAGATTAACGCCATGACGCTTTCGACCTGCGATGATGCCGGTCGCGTCACCTCACGCATCATTTTGTTAAAGGGAATCGAACAAGGTCGACTGCGGTTTTTTACGAATTATGAATCGACCAAAGGGCGACAGTTGGCGAGTAATCCCAACGTCGCATTGTGTTTCTTTTGGCCACATTGCGAGCGACAGGTCCGAATTGAGGGAGCAGTGCATCCGACGCCACGCGATGTCTCTGTTCAGTATGCCCAATCGCGCCCACGTGCTAGCCAGTTGGGTGCACACGTCAGCCAACAATCTGCCGTGGTCGAAAGTCGCGAGCAACTAGAGTTGCGAATGAAGCAGCTAGACAAAGAATTCGACGGCCGCGACGTTCCTTGCCCGGATAATTGGGGCGGCTATGAGGTCACACCAATATTGATGGAGTTTTGGCAAGGGCGTCCGAATCGTTTGCATGACCGAATCCGTTATCGCCGCGACGGCGATGACTGGACGATCGAACGATTGTCGCCCTAACGCATTGTCGCCCTAACGCCCAGTGCTTCAGGCCCAGTGCTTCAGGCCCAGTGCTTCTGACTCAGTGCTCTTACCCCAGTGCCTGATATGCAGTCGCCGGGTCGGCCATTGTCGCCCGGACATTCTTGTTCGGCTGTTATTCATTCACGTCGAACGGTTCAACGCGGCGGCGAGCAAACGTGACATTGGTGGCACGCGCCGGTACTCGGCAAGCATCACAGCATGTCGATTGCGTCGATGTCGACGACGTACTGCACGTCATCTTTTTCAGCGATGGTGAATGTACTGGTGGCCCGTCGAATCGTTTCGCCCAGTTCGGCAGCATTGATCGACTGCATCATGATATGAAAACGATACTTGCCACGCAGTTTGGCCATCGGCGGTGGCGCAGGGCCAAGGATTCGGACTTTGACATCAAGTGACTTTCTCGCTGATTCCAACCGGTCTCGCAAGGAACAGGCAACCGCTTCGGTGACCTCTTCGACGGTGCCACGAATGATGATCCTCGCGACACTTCCCAGCGGCGGGTAGTTAAATTTTTTGCGATTGATCATTTCGTCGTTCGCGAACGTTTCATAGTCGTGATGCGATGCGGCTTCGATCGCCGGGTGTTCGGGCGAAAACGTTTGAACAATGACGCGGCCCCCGCGATCGCCACGGCCGGTTCGTCCGGCTACCTGGGTGACCAGTTGGAACGTTCGCTCGGCGGCACGAAAATCGGGAAAGTGCAGGGCAGAGTCGGCGTTGATCACACCGACCAACAGCACGTTGGGAAAGTCCAAGCCCTTGGCAATCATCTGAGTGCCCAAGAGTAAGTCGATTTCACCAGCTCGGAACGCCGACAGCACACGCTGATGGCTGCCGGGACGACGCATCGTGTCGCTGTCCATCCGCGCGATTCTCGCGTTGGGAAAGCGCGCCTTGGCTTCCATCTCTAGTTTCTGGGTGCCCTGTCCGGCGTACCGAATTCCGTCGGATAAACATGACGGACAGGCTGGCGGCGTCGCGATCGTATATTCACAGTAGTGGCACACCGCTTTGCCCCCATCACGATGGTGCGTCAAAGGCATGTCGCATTCCGGGCACGCGACGACGTGACCACACGCTTGGCACTGGATCGTGGTCGCATAGCCCCGACGATTCAAAAGCAAGATGACCTGTCCTTTTTCGTCCAGCGTTTCTTGGATCGACCGGTGCAGTGGCCGGCTGATTGCCCCGGCGGTTCGATTGTCGGCCGAACGCAGATCCACCAACTCGACATCGGGCATCGGTCGCTGGTTAATGCGATGGGGCATGCGGATCAGTTCGGCATGTCCGGTCGATGTCGCATGCCACGATTCCAGTGACGGTGTGGCGGAACCGAGCAGTAAAGGTATTTTCAATGACATGGCCCGCGCGTACGCCACACGCCTTGCGTGGTATCTCGGTTGCGTGTCTTGTTTGAAAGACGCGTCGTGTTCTTCGTCGATGACGATCAGCCCCAGTCGCGGCATCGGGGCAAAGACGGCGCTGCGCGGGCCGACAACGACTTGAACCTCTCCGCGGCGAATACGCTGCCACTGGTAGTGTCGTTCGGCCGGCGTCATTTGACTGTGAAGCACCGCGACGGATTGAAATCTTTGCTCGAATCGTCCGCGGGTCTGCGGCGTCAGGCTGATTTCGGGAACCATCACAATCGCGCCGCGGCCAAACTTCACCACATGTTCGATCGCCTGGATGTAGACCTCCGTCTTGCCGCTGCCTGTCACGCCATGCAACAACAGTGTCTTACCTGTGGCGGAATCGATGGCGGCGACCACCCGCTGAAGCGCCTGGTTCTGATCGCTGGTCAATTCGTGGGTTTGCTTGGACTCACCGTCATCGATCTGCCAGCGTGTGGACTGGCCCGATGACAACTCTCGCCGAACGTCTTCGCAAAGCAGTCCTTTTTTTCGCAATCGCCGAATCGGATCCTGTGTGCATCCGGCTTCGACCATCAGCTGAGGTGATGTCATTGGTTGTCCGGCGGCCAGCAAGAACCGCAGCACGGCTTGCTGTTTTTTGGGCAGCGCTTCGATCAATTCATCATCGATCGCATTGCGATCGGGCGAGAAGTACGTTTTTTCGCGCGTGCCGGCATTGCTGCGAACGCTGCTGGGGATCAGCGTGTCAAAAACTTGTCCGGCCGGCGCCTGGTAATAGTGGCTCATCCACAGAACGAGTCGAACCAGCGGGGCATCGCAGAGGGCTTCATCGTCAATGATGTCCGCAACGTCACGCAATTTGCGGCCCGCCGATGATCCCAGTTGGACTTGCGTGCACCAACCGATCGTGGGCCGTTTTCGACGTCCCAGTGGCACATGGACTCGCATTCCCGGTTGCAGGTCCTCGCGCATTGTGTCGGGAATTCGATAATCGTATGGACCGTGCGGAGCCTCGCTGAAAACGACCTGAGCGACCGCGATGTCTTCTTCGGCCGCTAATTCCCATGGGGGCGGTGCGGTTTCAAACAATTCGACCTGATGAGAACGCTTCTCGGCCGATCCGCCCGCTAACGGATCCACATTGTGATGAGATGATTCTTGTGGCTCGGACATCGGATCCAGAGGAACAGAATGCGGGACAAACGGGTACGGATTGGTCGACGGGCTATTATCAGTCACCATAGTGGATTCTCGCAATCAAAGAAGGTCGCCCAGATTCTTCACGTGACCGTGGACAAGTCTGGTCAAAGCAATCGCGAGTTTTCACCGGTTTTCCTGATTCCTTTTGTCTTTCTCCTTCCACCTTACGTCTCATGCGCATCGGAATTTACGGCGGTTCGTTCGATCCCATTCATATCGGACACTTATGGATCGGCGAAGCGGCAATGGAAACACTTGCCCTGGACGAGTTGCGGTGGATTCCCGTTGCCCAATCACCGTTAAAGGGACGCGGACCGATCGCGGCGGATCAGGCACGCCTTGGGATGTTGCATTTAGCACTCGATGCGGTCGACGGTCACGCCATCGATGACCGCGAGATTCGGCGAGGCGAGATTAGTTATACGGTTGATACCGTCGGCGAGCTGCGATCGGATTTTCCCGATGCTGAAATCATCATGATCATCGGCAGCGACTCATTGGCGACGATGCCGCAGTGGCATCGGCCAAAAGAACTGCTTGAATCGGTAATTCCGGCAGTCGTGCAGCGGGGTGGCGAAGACGAGATCGATTTTTCGATACTGAAGGATTTCGTGTCACCGCAGCGCATCGAGCTGTTCCGTCGACACGTGATCGCGATGCCCGTGATCGAACTTTCCAGCAGCGAGATGCGAGAACGACTCGCCAGCGGTCGAAGCATCCGCTTCCGCACACCTCGGTCGGTCGAAGCGTTCATTCAGGCGGAGAATCTGTACCGCCAGAGCGAGTGAAATCCGCTAGGGTTTCATCGCATCAGCCAGCCGCACGGTTTCGTCGACCAGCTGTGCGACTCGTTGCTGAATCGACTCGTCGGCTAGCGAATCACCCTCGAATGAATCGCCCGTGGCATAGATGAATCGCGGGACGATCAAACAGCGGAAGTCCAGCATCAGACTATTGGCCAGTCCCATCGCTGACATATAGCTGCCTTGTCCTCCGGCGGCCAACATCATGGAAACAACTTTGCCCGTCCAAGCTTTTCCCGTCAGTTCGACGGCGTTTTTTGCCGCCGCGTTGACGTCGTAGTTATAAACCGGCGACGCGATCAGAACCGCTTCGGCGGCGAGGATCAGCTTGTCGAGCGACTTCACGTTCTCGTGTCCGTACGCGGTCGCCCCGTCACAGGGTGGCAATGATGTTTCGGCCAGATCAAAGATTTCGACATCGCGACCGATCGATGTCAGACGATCGACCGTCGCTCGGGCCAAGATTCGGCTGCGACTGTTCGGATGCAAACTGGTGCTGAGAACCAGGAACATGGGCGGTATCGGGCGTAGCGGGAATTGTTTCGGCCAAAGACTGTGGTGCCACACACGCCGGACCACATCTGCCGATCCGCTCAGCTTAACAAACGTCGTCCGTTTACCAAACGCCGTCCATTCCGTCGCCGGCCACGCACTCAGCGTCCATGCCTAAACGATTCTTCAGGACGTTGAATTGATCAAAGAACCGTTCACTGCTGCTGTGAACATGTTCGGCTTCTGTGATGAATTGAATGTCATCATCGGGATAGACATCGCCATCGATCAAAACTTGCTTGAAATCATCCAATGGGTTGCCGTAGGTGATCAGCAACTTATGTTCGTCCAGTTGAACTTCTTGTCGTTTGGTTGGGTTGATGATGGCGATTCCGGTGCATCCATCGTTCAACATCAAATCTTCGAATTCCCACAGCGTACTGATCAGGACCGGCATATCGATGTGTTCACGGTACAAGTCTTCGTGCTCGTTGCCCGCTCGGTGGCTCGTTTCCAGCACGACATCGACGACCGAACCCAAAGGCTCGATCAGTTCAATGAACAGTTCCATCAAACGATGTTTGGTCGCCGCCGCCATGATGACGGGAGTCCGCGATCCGCTGGCTTCATCGACATATTCGTCGAAACGAAATCCTTGTCGCGGCGTGATTTGCAAATCATAGGAGGGACGTATGGCGTCGGTCAGCTCGAATGCACCGTAGGTGGTGATTCCCATGTGTGTTTGCAGCTCTTCGTCCGTCAAAGTCTCGAAACTTCCCGGTGTAACCGGTCGGACTTGTTCGTCGGTGGTGCCGCTGCGAAGGATGCGTTTCAGGAATCCCATGGATCAACCCGGTGTGTTGACTATCGTTTTGCTTGTTTGAGTTGGCGAAGTTCGCCGTCAGCGGCCTCGTGGCCGACAATCTGTACACCCAACGCTAGGTCACGTCGCGAGCGGTGTTCATTTTTCAGTCCACTGGGACGTCAATCCGCGGGATCGATGCAAGGGAAAGATGACGCAACCGGTACGACCGGCATATCTGGAACAGAACCAACGCGATCAAGCTGACAATTGGGCCGAATGGTCCATCCAGAGGACCGATTCGAGACAGCGATCAAATCAGGTATAAAATAGGGTTCGCCCACACCAGGACAACTTGTCGCGGGGCAATCGCCATGACCATCAACCGACCAAGTCGTAGAGCAAATCTTTGTTCGTGAAATCTCATCAACGTTTTCGACTGATTCGCTTTTGGTCGCTCGCCGTCTTGGTCGCCTCGGTGATCGGATGTGACATCCCGCCACGCCCGCCACTATCGCCGACAAACAAAGATCGCACGAAAGACGGCTCCCTTGCGGCGAACCAGAGTTCCTCGGCCCCGAAAAATTTCAGTGATCCAGGAATCGGTGAGTACAACGGCGACTGGGAAACCTGGGATGCGTACTTCATTCGTGGCAATCAAGTCGGATACAGCCACGTCACCGCCACCTTGTCCGATGGGTCAACTGAATTTGATGAAGAATCGATCCAGTACACCGTCGAAGACCAATTGCAGGTTCGACGCGGTAAATCGGTCGTCGTCCAGCACCTGACCCAAAGCAGTACTGAAAAAGTAGACGGGCGACTGATCGATTTCGAGGCCGAGCTGCGAGTCGGTCCCGTCAACAACCAATTCTTTGGACAAGTCGGCGAGAGCGAACTGACGATCGATACCATTCGCGGCAGCTCGACCAGTAGCCAAAAAATCGAGTGGCAGCCGACAACGCATGGGCTGGTGGCCGTTCAACAGTCACTCAGGCGCCGACCGATGCAGCGTGGTGAAGTGCGAAAGTTCAAGATGTTGATGCCCGGTCGTTACCAAATCGCCGAGGTCACACTGTCGTGCAGCGGATCGGCGGCCGTTCCCATGTTGGACGGTGAGCATCGCAAGCTAACCGAAATCAACCAGCGGCTAAAAATCGGCGAAGAAACCACTGCCGAAACCGTCATCTGGACCGACGAAGAAGGAAATACGCAAAAATCATATACGCCGGCGCTGCAGCTGATCGCGTATCGCACCGACAAGTCTTCCGCGCTTGAAAACGCAATCAAGCCAGAACAATTGATCACAGCCACGGGAATCGATGTCAAAGGAAAACTGAATCGACCGCAAGAAGCCAAACGCGTCGCGTTCCAAGTCACGCCCAGCAGTTTGGTTCGCAATCCCGACGATGCGGTCGCGATTTCGCCGGCGCCCGATCAATACATTCGCGCCCGACCCGACGGTTCGTACCAGATCCTGATCAGCCGGGTCGTTGAAAACGTACAGCAGGGATTCGTTTCGGCGAACTTGGAATTGGTTGATGACGATCTGAAACCCAACGCGCTCGTTGATTTTCGGGATCCGCTCATCAAACGCATGGCGAATGCGGCCGTTTCGGGTATCGATCTGATTGACCAGGACGTTGCACTCGACTTGGCTCGGACTGTCAAGCAACTGATCAGTGTGAACAATCTTTCACACGGCCTGAAAAAAGCGTCGGCCGTCGCTCAGGATGGCGAGGGAGACTGTAACGGACAGGCCGTGTTGTTGGCGGCCCTGTTGCGGGCCAAGGACATTCCCTCACGCGTCGCTGCGGGGCTTGTCTATCAACCGGCCAAGACGCGTGACGATAAACCGAGGATGGTCTATCACATGTGGACGCTCGCCTATGTTGACGGCCGCTGGCTTTCGCTTGATGCGACGCTGGGATCGGCTGCGCCACCGGATCGGATTACCTTGGTGACTTCTAATCTGAGCGGTGGTGACGAATACAATGCGCTTTCCCCGATGTTGAATGTGCTTGGTCAGATCGAGATCCAGGTGCTCAAAGCACAGTACTAAATCTCGCACTCGATACTAAATCCCGCACTCGATACCGCCTGACCAGACAGGCTTCCTCGTGCTTGGATTTCCAGAGGAAGCCAATAGTCACGCTGCAAATGCTTTGATCACGACTCGCCGCTGAGATATTCGTGCAGCGCGGTCAACAGCGGATTGACCGTTTCCTCTTGAATGTCGTGTGGCGGATCCCAGGGAAACCACTCCGCCGATTCATGTTCGGTCAGAACGAGTTCACGCGGCGAGTCGACATAGCCCAAGAAATAACGGACCTGTTTCGTAAAGACTTGATCGCCGGTCTTCTTGTACGTGACGGGGTAGGTAAGTTCAAATTGGAATTCGGGATCGACCGTGATGTCGTCGGGTGAGATTCCGGTTTCTTCTTCGGCTTCACGTAGGGCGGTTTCGAGGAACGTTTCGTCGTTTTCTGCGTGGCCTTTGGGCAGGTCCCATCGCCCCTGGGGAAATTTCTTGTTGGGGGGATGGTGCATCAGCAAGAACGATGGTGATGATTGACGAGTCACCAGCACAATGCCGGCGGCACGAACGATCTCGTTGGGATTCCGCTTCACAGTCAATTCGCTTCACGAGAGTTAAAGAGACGGATGATGAAGATATACACGCGAACGGGCGATGAAGGCACCACCGGTCTGTTCGGCGGTGGACGGGTTTCCAAAGACGACGCCCGCATCGAGGCGTATGGGACCGTGGACGAACTGAATGCGACGATCGGCATGGTTCGTTCCATTGGTATCGAGCAGCCAATGGATGATCAATTGCGGCAAATCCAGCACGAACTGTTTTCGCTGGGCGCCGAATTGGCCACACCCGATGCGGAACGTCATGACCTGCGAGTGATCGGATCACATCACATTGGCAGGCTGGAACAGTGGATCGACCAATATGAATCGACTCTGCCTCCACTAAAGCAGTTTATCCTGCCGGCCGGGACGTCCGCCGCGACGACGATGCATCTGGCCCGATCGGTGTGTCGCCGCGCCGAACGCCGCGTGGTTACCTTGGCGGTGGTCTCCCGCGATTCTTTGGCCGAGGCCTTGGTGATTTACCTGAATCGTCTAAGCGATCTGTTGTTCGTGCTTTCACGAGCCGTTAACGCGACGGCCGGCGTCGGGGATGTGGGCTGGTCAAAACCGAAGTAGGAGGCCCGCACGAAACCTCGCCAGTAACTCGAGCCCTGACGAGCGACTCGGGCCCTTACGAGCGACTCGGGCCCTTACCAGTGTGACTCGGGGCCTTACCAGTGTGACTCGGGGCCTTACCAGTGTGACTCGGGGCCTTACCAGTGGCTCGGGGCATGGCGGAATCGGGGGGCCCCAAAGAAGCGGAATCAACGGGACCCAGCGAAGCTGCCTGATTCCGTGCGGCCCGCGGCTTGTGTTTTGGCACCGCCTGATGCACACCACCCGCCGTCTGCCGCCAGCCAGCTCGGCTTCGAAAGACAGCGGGGCCCCAAAACAGCTTCTCGGGAAGTTTTTAGTGCTCGTCCGTCCCGTCTGGTTGGCGTTGATGACGAGTGTACAATACCGGCTGCCGCACCGATGTCCGTGTGCCGATGATTCTGTTGACAGTTGACCGATATCGTACGACGGATTGTCCAGCGGCTCGCACATTTCGTTGGGCCGGCCGCGTTGCTTGCCACCAGATTCGAGGATTCATCGTGAAAAAAGTCGAAGCAATTGTCCGCCACTTTAAACTTGAAGACGTCAAGAATGCCCTGACCGATCATGGCATCCACGGAATGACGGTCAGCGAGGTGCGAGGTTTCGGACGCCAAAAGGGGCACACCGAGATCTACCGTGGCACGGAGTACGCAATCGACTTTGTGCCAAAAGTAAAAATCGAAGTCGTTTGCACCAGCGAAAACTTGCAAACGGTGATCGATACCATTTTGCAAACCGCTCAGACCGGACAAATCGGCGACGGCAAAATTTTCGTGACCGATCTGGAAGATTCCATTCGCATTCGAACAGGTGAACGAGGTGAGGAAGCTCTTTGAGCGCACCCACCGGCAGCCAAATGCGTGATGTCGTCGTCCGTTGTCGCAAACGTTTGCAACAAGGACGCGAAAAGTGCCGTGAGCAACACGACAACGGCGCGATGGGGTTTCAGGTCAGCACTCGGATGGCTGACCTATACGATGATTTGGTGCTCGAGGTTTGGGACCAAGCCGTTAGCGAGTATGAGGGTGACAGCCAGCTGAGCGGTCTGGCATTGGTCGCTCATGGCGGGTTCGGGCGTCGCGACCTTGCGCCCTATTCTGACGCCGACCTGATGTTGCTAACGACATCCAAGTCGACACCGCTGGCGGAAAAAATCGCCGGCACGTTGACCCGCGATTTGGTGGATGTCGGGTTCCAAGTCGGGTTTTCCATTCGTCGACCGAGCGAAGCCTGCAAACTTTCTTGGGCCGACGCGGTCATCTTTTCGTCATTGACCGAATCGCGACTGCTCGGCGGCAGTCTGGCTGTCTACAGTCGATTCTTTCCGATGCTACGTCAGGGCGCGATGCGCCGCCGCAATAGCCTGATCAAGCAGGTCATCGCGGCACGACGCGAAGAACGCCAGAAATGGGGTGAGACAAATTATCTGTTGCGCCCCAACGTCAAACGGTCTCGGGGTGGGCTTCGAGATATCCAGTTGGTGCGGTGGATCGGTTTCATGCGAACCGGCGAAGTCGAATTGGATCGCTTGGTCCAACTTGGGGCATTGTTCGAAGAAGACTTTCGTGTTCTGCGACGAGCATACGAGTTCATGCTGCGATTGCGCAATGAACTGCATTTCCGTGCCCGTCGCAGCCAGGACGTGTTGGATCGGCCGACGCAGTTAGAAATTGCCGACGCGTGGGGATATACCGGGAAAGAAGGTGTGTTGCCCGTCGAACAGTTCATGCAGGATTACTTCGACAACACCCGAAACGTCCGGTACGCGTCAGCTTTTTTTACCGACGACGCTCGCACACGCCCCGTTCTTTCTTGGCTTGTCGAGACCGTCCGCTCGCGAGCGATCGGCGATCATATCCGTATGGGGCCGACGCATATTTGGGTCACCGAGAAATCGTTGGAACAATTTGCGACCAGTTTGCCCGATGTCTTGCGGCTGATGAGTCTCGCCAACCAACATCGCCGACGAATTTCGCATCGCACTTGGCAAGCGATCCGCCTGGCGATGCAGGATCGTGAACCGACAAAGCCGGGTCCCGAAACGATTGGTGCTTTTTTAAGTTTGCTAAGCAAGCCCGGTCGGCTGGCATCGCTGTTGCGACGACTGCATGAACTACGCGTGATCGATCAATTGATTCCCGCGTTCAAGCGGACGCGTGGGCTGCTGCAATTCAACGCGTACCACAAATTTACGGTCGATGAACATTGCATTCGTTCGGTCGAAGCGGCGACGGAAATGCAGGACCAAGAGACGGCGATGGGACGCAGGTACCGTCGCCTAAAAGACAAGCCGTTGTTGCATCTGGCACTGTTGATCCATGACATCGGCAAAGGATACGAAGAAGATCATTGTATCGTCGGCGCGCGGATCGCCAGAGAAACTGCGGAGCGATTGGAACTTGACCCGGCCTCAAGCGAAATTCTGGAATGGCTGGTCCTCAAACACTTGGTCGTCAACACGGTCGCGCTGCGACACGACTTGTCGGACCCACAAATCGTTTTGGCCTTTGCAAAGGAAGTGGGATCGATTCGGCGATTGGAACTGTTGATCGTGCATGGCATTGCGGACTTGATTGCCGTCGGCCCAGGAACATTGACGGATTGGAAACTGAATCTGATCGAAGAATTATATATCCGAACCCGTCGATACTTTGAGTCTGGAAACTTGCCGGGCGAAGACGATTCGCAACAAGATGCACATCGCGAAAAGATTCGCCGCAAGTTGGTCAAGCGTGCCGCACCGCAGCGATGCCTGGATCTGTTGGAATCGTTTCCGCTGTCATTAATGCGGCGTTATCCCGCTGACGAAATGTGCGACCGTTTGCTTGCGGTCGCAGAGATGTTTCAGCGAGATGATCATACCTTGTGTACCGGAAAATATGATCCGCGGACTTCGTCGACTTGCTACACGATCATTTGCCGAGAACGATTGCCGGTGGGAACGGTCGCACGTGTCACGGGCGCGCTGACCATTTGCGGAACCGAAATCTTGCGTGCCGGTGTGGCGACCATCGACGACAACTTGGTGTGGGACGACTTTTGGGTTCAAGATCCAGATTATCCAGGTGAACCACCGAAAGTTCGCATTGATCAGGTGTGCGAGTGTGTCCGTAATCTCGTCGACAATCCTGACCAACCGGTCCCACCGTATCGACGCACATGGGGCGATCAACAGACTCGCGAACCCGACTCGGTCAACGTGCTGCCTTCGAAAGTGGTGTTCGACAACGAGACCATGGACCAATACACCATCTTGTCATTCTTTGCATACGACCAAGTCGGGCTGCTGCACCGCATCACCTCGGCACTGGCCGAACAGAAAGTGATTTTGAACTTTGCAAAGATCGACACACACTTGGACCAAGTTGCTGACGTGTTCTACGTGACTGAGTTGGATGGTTCAAAGATTGAAAGCGAAGAACGGCAGCAGCAGGTACGTCAAAGTCTGCTGCATGTGATCGACTAGTGATCCTCCATTGCCGGCAGACGACTTTTGCCGGCGGACGTCGTCAATCGTTCGGCCATTGGAATCGACGATCACTTCGGCGGCGTTTGCGTAAACCTTGACCGTTGCGACGGTCAGACGGCTGAGTGAGACCTTTGCGGACATCGTGGTCGCAGGACGCGGCGCACGCATCTTGCGATAAATCTTTGTCTGAATCATTTGCATCTGATCGCCGGCGCGGCAAGAGTTCATTGGTCCAAGATCCCTTTCGATCGGACCGTGATGTCTGACATTCAACCGGTGGCGCAGGAGTTTCGTCGCCGGCGAGGACAAACAACTTTCCTCCCCATTTCTCACACATGGATGTTGATCATGCGCAACACCGCATTTCTGGGCACCGCTGCCGCACTTTTGATTTCTGTTGCCCCGGTCTCCGCAGGCAATGACTTTGATGCTCTGCTAGGCGATTTGACGTTCGGCGATACGCCGGCCGCGTCGGAAGCACTGACACTTGACGAGGCAGCCAAAAAAACCGCCGACACGTTGAAATCCGCACCGGCGAAAGCGGCCGACACGCTAACGATGCCGCCATCGGTCGAAACGATCGCGGCGCCTACCCCCGAGCCAATGGCTCAATCGATCGTTCAAGGTCCGATCACGCAAAGCCCTGTTTCACAGGCTCCCCTCGCCCAGGCACCGCTTGCACCGGCCCCGATGCAAAACGGATACGTGAATTTCGGACAAGCATTTGCGGCTCAAGATTGCGATTCGTGTGCCGGCGGATGTGACAACGGGTACTGTGGCGGCCCGCAAGGCGGGATCGTCTCGGGTGGCTGCGCGAGCGGCCGCTGCGGTTCAGGGCACCACCAGGAATGCGAGACGTGCATCCCCTACCAAAAGCCCAGCTTGCCGTCCTCGTCATTCATCCAGTACTTCCGTTCCGACGCGTGCAACGTCAACGTTTGGGACGGTTTCCGGAACCGTTGCTGTTCCGCCAGCAAGCACACTCGCGGCGAATGTGACTGTTTCGAGAAGAAACGTCTGAGCTGCCTGGATTGTGAAACCGTCGTCTACGACGTGGCACCTTGCGAGCCCCGCGTTTGTGCGGTTCCATCGACAACGACTCGGTCGAAGCGTTTCTTTAACTTTACCAAACGCGACGCTTGTGACGATCCCGCAGAGAATTGCGATACGGCCAAGCCAGGTTGCGACGCCACCGTGGGTACGTGTGACTGATTCACCATGCGGCGAAAGACGAATTCGCCCGAGTTGGCTCGATCGAAAACATCCCCGTAAAAAAAATTTGCGGGGACCTAGGAAACACTTTAGCCGGTCAAAGGGTACAGCCGATATGTCTAGTACCATGGATTGGGAGGGTGGAACGATCGGTGCCATCGTTTCAGCAATGATGGGCCGTGGTGAGGCAGGGAGGGCTTCACCATGGCCCCTCTCTTTCACAGGGCGTTGATCCCGCCCGGTGATACTTAGAGCTTCCAATCGCAAACAGCCGCCGTAGTCTTGACTACGGCGGCTGTTCTTTTTGATATCTGTCGATGGGCGGCATTCGCCGCCACGCGAAGCGTCTCTACAAGAACGCGAAGCGTCTTTGCGAAAACGGAAGCGTCTTTACGAAAACAATCGATCGATGATCTTGCCGTCTCGAACCAGTGTGATCGGGCGCCCGGTGCTGGTGTCATATTCCAACGTCGGATCGATCCCAAGATTGTAGTAAAAGCTTGCGGCAACATCGTCGGGCGAAATGCCTTCGTGGCGTGGTCCCGATGCCGTGTCGTCGCTCTCACCGATCACCTGACCACCTCGCACCGCGCCACCGGCCATCAACATGAACATGCATCGCGGATAGTGATCGCGACCGCCTTCGGCGCTCCGCGTGTTGATCTTTGGTGTTCGCCCGAACTCTCCGGTGACAAAGACAGCCGTCGAATCGAGCAAGCCACGCTGCTCCAGCCCGCTCAGGAGCCCGCTGAGACCGGCATCGAGCTTGGGTAAGTTGTTTTCCTTCAGTTTGGTCCAGTTGTCCTGGTGCGTGTCCCAACCGCCCAATTGCAGGCTGACCAACCGCACACCCGATTCGACCAGTCGCAAAGCCAGCAAGCAGCTTTGGCCGAATGACTCTTCGCCAAATTGACGAGCGAAACTTTCCGGTTCTTTGCTGATGTCGAACGCCTCGCGGGCCCGCGAGGATGTGATCATCGAATAGGCTTGATCGCCAAAGCGGTCCAGTCCGTCAAGCAGTTGGTCGTTCTTTTCCAAATGGGCAAAGCGACGATCCAGTTTTTTCAACAGCGTTTGCCGCCGTTTGACTTCATCGATACCAATGCCACGGCCCAGCGAAATGCCGCGGACCGAGAATGGGGCGCCGAAGCTTGGGGTCGCATTGGTTTCCAGTGCGGCGTACTTGATGCCCAAGAAACCAGGGCCATGTCCGGAACGCGGAACCGCCACTTGGCTTGGGATGTCGGGATCGGCCGGGTGTTCTTTCGACAGCACGGCACCATAGCTTGGGTATTCGAGCGCCGGGATCGGCTTGCTGCCGGAATTGACGTACTCGCGTCCCAACCGGTGAGCCGCCAGCGTGTGGCTAACGCCTCGCAAAATGGCAAACTTGTCCGCCACGCCGGCCAGTTTTGGCAGGTGCTCACTGATCTCAATACCGGGAACGTTTGTCTTGATCGGTTTGAATGATCCGCGAACTTCGTCGGGCGCGTTGGGTTTTAAGTCGAACGTGTCCATGTGCGATGGACCGCCGTTGAGTTCGATAAAGATCGCTCGTTGGGCCCGTCCGGTTTGCAACTGGCCGGCTTCGGCCATCCGCATGTAATCGGGCAGCGTCAGACCGCCGACGGTCAGGGCGCCGGCTTTTAACATATCACGACGTTTTACGCCGTCGCATGTGCGATGAAATTTCATGGCAAAGAACTCTTAATCGTGAAAGTAAAGTGAATGGCGACTCTGTGACGTGTACTAGTGGGTGATGATGAACTCTTTGGTGTTGACCAATGCCCACATCAGGGATTCAACGCCATCGGCAGGCGTTTCTGATTCTTCGATGAATGCGATGGCCGTATCGGCTTCGTCTGGATCGGGGAATCGGCTCAGTGTTCGCAAGTAAGCTTCTTCGACCAAGTCATTGAGTGTCGTGGTCGCAGGCTTGTCATCGACTTTCGGCTCGAGATCTTTCCAGCTATGCGGGTTGGCAATCAATTTCCGCAGCGGCGGCATCGAGAGACCTATTTGATCAAGCTTTCCACCGAGGCGTTTGTAATCACGTTCGACCTGTGATCGCGATTTCCGCTGTCGTTCCTCCGGCAACTGTTTGAATTTGACCAGTCGGGTGATGAACTGTTTTTGCTGAGACTTTGCACTGCGTAGGGCGGCCGCCCGTCGAGGGTCCGGCGCCCCGGTCGGACCGGCTACTCCGATCGATTTACAGGCTTGCGCGACCCAGCCGTTCTTGTCCGCCAGACGCTCATGCATCTCGGAATCGTTTCTCAGATAAATCGATTGCAACAGACTCGGTGAATCGCTGCGGTCGCAGTCACAGTTGGTTTCGCGGATCGATTGTCCGAAAACGTCCAAGGCATAATCGCCACGGTTGCGTGAACGCGGCTTGCCTTCGGCGATCGCCATCTCGTTCAATTCTCCACGCAATTTGCTGGCCTTATCATCGGAACCGGTTGCCAAGACGACCGCGTCATAAACGACCTCCGCCGGCAATCGACGTGGAACGTGGTGCGAAAAATTGACCAAATCCATCTCGTTGGTGGAATTCGTGTTGGCACTGCGCTGATACGTATCGCTGTTGGTGATTTCGCGATGCAACCATTTCAAGTCGAAGTCATGATCGATCAATCCTGTGGCCAAGTAGTCCAGCAGCGGTGCGTTGCTGGGTGGATTGGCGAGGTTCATGTCATCGGTCGGGTCAACGATTCCGACGCCAAAGTAATTGCTCCAGATTCGATTCACGATCGCTTTCGCAAAGTAAGGATTGTCCTTGCTGCGCAGCCAGTCCATCAAAGGTGATCGTGGATCGTGGTCTAACACCGTCGGCTGGTCTTGTCCCAAGATCGTTCCGGAAGAGACGTTCAGTGGTCGAGGCTTGCGACCTTTCTTGATCGCCGCTTCGCGTGCCTTTCTTTCTCTGTCCGTGACTTTGCGGACATTGACCAACAATTCACCAAAGGGAACGGTCTTTCCATCTTTTGCCGCGGAGTAAATCGCTTTGCGCAGCTCGCCGCCTTTCATCTCTTTGCCGCCGGTGATCTCTTCTAGCAGACGGTCACGATCTTTTTTGGCGTCAGCGGCGACTTGGGTTTGATTGACGCGGATCGGCGAAAATAGCTTTGCGAACTCTTCAAAATCGTTCTTGCTCCATTGATCAAACGGATGCTTGTGGCACTGGGCACATTCGATGCGAACGCCCAGGAACGTGTAAGCAAAACCGATCGCCCGGTCTTCTGGTTTTTGGAAATTGCGTCGGGCCCAAAACAGCGGCATACCATCACGCTCGGCGAACTGTGCTGCGTTACCGGGCTTGCAGGCTTCGGTCATCGCCTCGCAGTATTCCGTGTAATCTTCACCGTCATGACGACTTTCGGCCGTGACAATCCCTTCGATGATTTCATCGTAGGGAACGTTTTCGTCCAATCGTTTGCGGATCCATTCGTACCAAAGTCTTGAAGCCGCGCCACGGATCGGCAGCACATTGTTCAACTGTTCTTCGCTATTGCCGGTCCAGTCCGAAAATCGTGTCGCCCACCATGCGGCGTAGCCGGGTGAATCAAGCAAGTCATTGATCAGACGTGTCCGCTTATCGGGTGAGCCGTCTTTCAAAAAAGCTCGCACGGCTTCGCCCGACGGCAAAATGCCAGTGATGTCCAGCGAAATGCGACGGACGAATTCCTCGTCGGTACAAAGGTCCGACGCGACGATTCCCAGTTTATCCAGCTTTTGTTTGACCAGGCGATCGATTGGCTGGGCATACGACGGCGCGGCGTCGGCCAGATTTTGGGCGGCGATTGGCCTCAGGACCGCAACAGGGACGACGGCATTGTCATAGGACACGACGACGTGTGTGTCACCGACGTCACCGGCGGTGATGCGACCGTTTTCATCGATCGGTGCAACGACATCATCGTTCGATTGGAAACGGCATAACTGTGTTACGTCTTCAGATGTACCGTCTTCCCAGTGCGCGATCGCGGTCAATTGAACGGACTGACCGTCCTCGGTGAAGCGCACTTCTGCGGGATTGAGTTCCAGTTTCGATAGTTGTTTGATCTGATTCGGATCGAACTTCGCCCCGTCTTCGACCCATCGTCGCAGGACGTGATGTTGCCAGCTGCCGAGATCAAATCGTTTTCCGCCTTCATGCAGATCGGCGTCCGATGGTTTGGCAAGCATCAGGCTCTCATCAACGTCATCGACATCAACGCGACCGGTGTTCTCGTCCATCAGTGCTTCATGGTCGGCTTTAAAGTCGTAGCCGAACAACGAGAGCTGCAAACCGCCTCGTCCCTGAAATGAACCGTGACACGCGCGGCCGTTACAGCCCAATCGGCCCAACAGTGGCACGACGTGCTTTTGAAAATCGGGGGACTCATCGGTGTTCGCTTCGGCAAACCGTTCGCTAATCGGAGCCGCCGGCATCGCATGCTGCGCTCCGCTGGCGGAAATACTCGCATTGATCGGCTCGGCAGATGCCGGAGGAATGATCCAGCAAGTCGCAGCCATGACGGCAAGCGTTACGGTTGCCGGCGTCAGCGTGATGGAAAGGTGTCGTTTCATGAATCAACCAATCGCACGAGGAAAGGGGGGCGTCGGGTGCGAAGCCGTTTTAGGGCTTCTTCCGCGGTTTCGCGGACTTTTTTGGCTTGGCATTGTCGGGCTGCAAACCTGCTCGTCGCAGATAGCCGACATAGTTTTTACTCAAGAGAGTTTCCGCATTGCTGTTCTGCGCAGCGATGCGTTTTTTTAGTGTGTCCAGTTGCCGCTGGTTGTGCTCGATGCGTTCTTGCAAAAACTTGACTTCGTATTCTTCGCGTGCGATCTCGGATCGATGCAATTGCTCTGCAGCTTTTCGAAGTGATTTTCGATCCGCGTCGGTGTCTCGCAATTTCAATTTAGCGGTCAACAGATTGACATTGGATCTCGCTTTTAGCAGTTGAACTTCGATTTCAAACAATGCCTCATCCCGCTTCTTGGCAAGTTCCAACTTGCGAACCGATTTTGCCAAGTCGCGAACCGCTCTCTGGTAGGCGTCAGGACTGCTCTCTCGGAGACGCCGCAGCATTTGGTCGATTTCCGGCAAGTGTGCGCGGACCATCTGCTGAACACGTTGCTCGGTGGCCGAATCGACGCTGGGCGTGGCTGCTGTTCGGGTGCGTTCGGTGGCTTTTCGTTTGGACGTCGCGTCCGGTGACGTTGATTCTTGTTTGCTTTTCTCTGACGGGCGAGACTGCGGGCCGGCGTCCGCCATCACCCGAACTCGAGCGAACGTGGTACGGTTGGGTGGATCGGCAGCGAACACGTCATTCTGTTTCACTCCGTTGAGAATGAGGACGCAAAACAAGCACGCGAATAATCGCCTGGTGGATTTAGCCGTCATGATTTTCTCCCGCCTGGACCGCAGCCACCATCCAGTGCAGCACGGAATCGTCGCTCGGGTCCAGCGATTCTTCATCGTCCGTGTCCTCCAGTTCGTTGTCACTTTGCAACGCTAGTGAATCGTGGTCCAGCAAATCATCCACGGTAAGCACAAGACTGAGAGGACCGTCAGCCCAAGCTCGGGCCAGCAACAGTTCTTCTTCCGATGAGTGGGATTGGTCGCATTCGATTTGATTCGCGACGTCAGTATTCGATCGGTTCGCTGTTTTACTGGCGATCGATTGTGGTGCGCCAGCGCGTCCCAGCCAAACAGCACATGCAACCAGAAGGCTGGCGGCGATTGCGGCAAACATCGCAAGTCTTGATGACCCGGTTTCGGTCGCAATCGGATCGGCGAGTGTGTGAGCGATGCTTGTTTGAGAGCTTTGGTTCGTATTGCCGCTATCAAACTTGGCGACGATCGTCGATTCGCTGGATCGCGTTCCCAGATGACTGATCAGCTGTGCCTGGATTTCCAACTCATTCGCAAGTGCCGGTTCTAATGCCAACCGATCCAGCAATTTGCTGGTTTGTTCTGCATCTAACTCGCAAAGCAAGTAGCGGAGGCACAGCTCTCGTGACGTATCGTCGACATCGCTTGGCAATGATCGCGACGTCTGCGATTCAGGTTTAGGTGCGTTTGCCATCGTAGGTTCGTTGGATTTATTCGGTTTCGATCGTTGGATCGATTTCAGGTTCAAATTCTTGCCGCAGTTTTTCCAAGGCTCGACGCATGCGAGTCAGTGCCGTGCCGAGCGGAATGCTTAATTCGTCAGCGATCGTTTGGAATGTCTTGTCTTGGTCGATTCGCATCTGGACCACTTCGCGATAATGATCGGGCAGTTTCTCGATCGCTTGGCGAAGCTTGACGGTTGTTTCGGTCAGGATGACTTTGTCAGTTGTGTCGGGAAGAATGTCGTCGTCTGTCGCACTCTGTCGTCCCTTGTTTTCGATGACTCGGTTGGATGTCGCTTTATTACGCCAAATCAACGCCGCCTCGTTTGACGCGACCCGGAACAACCATGCGCGTCGGGCGACAGGTTCCACATCCGAATCATCTCGTCTTGCCTGCTGGGTCATCTTGACGAACACCATTTGCAGGCAATCGTCGACGTCAGCCTCCTGATTGAGACGGCCTCTCAAAAATGCTCGAAGTCCGCCTTGGCACAATTCATAAACGGCTCGCCAATCGTGCTCAGCGTTGTCGTTGATGCGATTATTTTCAGGCAGAGATTCACCCATTTCTGAGTCTTCAGCAGCTAGGATGCGCCGCGACCGGTGGTTATTTCAGTGGATTGAAGGCTTTTTGTGTATCTGAAAGACGACGCACCTGATTTCACATGCCAATCTGGCGGGCCGGCGATGAAGGTTTCGACCAATCGTGACCGATCAGGGGGTGTGGGGCTACCAAAGTCTTACCGATCGGCCGAGGCCTTGGGATGACGGAGCGATGACGGAGGATTCTGACGCGACGCAGTGGAAACGCCTGTATTCGATGGGGTTGGCGGTTTTCCGCCTCCGCCACCGATGTCCCGCGGCAGGGGCGCTACAATCTACATTATCGCGGTACGTATTCAGGACGCGGGCCCTTGACCACAAAGACCGCCCTTTCGTCGCAAGGCGGGTTGATGGAGCTAGAGCGTTGCGGTCTGCTTTGCCGAGCGAATCCGTCTTCATCGGAATCACATCTTAATCGACCCTTGCGTCGTCCGTGTCCATTGGCATTGCTAGACCACAACGCGACCTCTCCTCGACGAACATCCCATGGCAGCGAAAACGAAAGATATATGGATCGGCTTCGATCTCGGTGGCACCAAGATGCTCGCGATCGCCTATGACGAATCATGGAAAGTCGTCGGCCGACGCCGGCGCAAAACGCGCGGCCGTGAAGGTTCCGAGCAAGGTATCCATCGCATCGATTCAACCATCGATCGATTGCTAAACGAAAATGATTTGACCGCCGATCGCATCGCCGGCATCGGCATCGGATGTCCCGGGCCGATCGATCTGAACAAGGGCATGATCCTGACTACGCCCAACCTCGGATGGGACGATGTGAATGTGGCGTCGTTTCTGAAAAAACGTTTCGACTGTCCCGTTGTCGTCATGAACGATGTCGATGCGGGAGTCTATGGCGAATACACCTTCGGCGCCGCAAAGGGATCGCGGTGTGCCGTGGGTATCTTTCCAGGGACGGGAATCGGAGGCGGTTGCGTCTACGAAGGAACCATTTTGACTGGCGCCGGCATCAGCTGTATGGAAGTCGGACACACACGGATCAGCAGCAGCAATCGTGCTAGTGGGATCGATATGCCGGGAACGCTAGAGGCCGAAGCGAGTCGGCTGACCATCGCTGCCGAAGCTGCCAAAGCGGCTCACCGTGGTGACGCGCCGGCTTTGTTCAAGGACGCAGGCACCGATCTAGCGAACATTCGCAGTGGCGCGATTGCCGATTCGATCAAAAACGGCGACGCATCGATTCGCACCTTGGTTCATCAAGCGGCCGAAACGATTGGCATCGGCGTCGTCAACATCGTGCACCTGCTTTGCCCAGATAAGATCGTATTGGGTGGCGGACTCGTCGAAGCGATGGAAGATTTGTTTGTCGGGACGGTCGGTAAAACCGCCCGCAAGAATGTGATGAGCGTATACCGCGATCGTTTCGAAGTCGTCGCGGCTAAGTTGGGCGATGATGCCGGTGCGATCGGCGCCGCCGCTTGGGCGAAAAAGAAGATTGCAGAAACATCAGCGACTTGATCGGTCATTCTTGCGGCTTTGACGCGTCGTGTTTGGTCGACGTGAATTTCAACAACAACCAGTCGCCCAATCTCGGTATCAGATGTCCGATCGCGACCAGCACACGCAGGTGCCCGGGCAGGATCACGTCGGGTGAACGACGCTCGACGCATCGCAGTACCGCTGCGGCAACCGCTGCCGGATCCAACCCTTTGATGCGCGTTCCGCCGCCCGGCGCGGACGCTTGTTCCGGCAGCGACTCGTCGACCATCGCCCGATAACGGTTGCCTTCATCAGTGCGACGAATTGGCCCTGGGCTGACCAACGCGACATGGATTCCCCGAGATCGCAGTTCCAGACGCATTTGTTGGGTCATGCCGGTCAGCGCATGCTTGGCCGCCGCATAGCCGCCGATGTACCGTGCGCCAACTTTGCCGGCCAGCGAACCGATGTTGACGATCACGCCTGACTGTTGCTCCAGCATCGGCGTGGCCGCCTGGCTGCACAGCAGAGCAGTGATAACATTTTGCCTGATCAACGCTTCCAGCCGGTCCGCTTGCAGATTTTCAATCAATCCTCGATCGCTGGCACCGGCACAGTTGATCAGCACATCCAGCCGCCTGAGCGTCGCCTGGATTTCATCCATCATTTTCGTGACGTCTTCGTCGCGCGAGGCATCGGCCGCGATCGTCGTCACCCAGTTGTCGGACTTTGTATGTCGTCGCAGCTCAATCGCCGCCGATTCCAAACGAGTTTCGGTTCGCCCGGCGATCACGACTCGATATCCGCTTCGAACGAACGCATGAGCGATCGCAAGTCCCAGTCCCGAGGAACCGCCGGTGATCAAGGCGACACGTGTTGATTCAGGTGTTGATTCACGGGGGGATTTGCTTTGCGATTCACTGTGCATCGAATTAGCAGCCTTCGCATCGGAGTCTGAAAACTCTAAATTCGGTTCCCCAGACAGTTTTTGTTGTCTCACGGACACTCATCTTCACCTTCCCACCCCACACATACGGGCGCCACTGATGTCGAGACCTTCGTTTGACGATGCTTGCACGAAAATCGTGGCGACGGTTGGTCCCGCCTGCAACCAGCCTGATCAGTTGGCCGAGTTGATCAATGCCGGGGTCGATGTGTTTCGCATCAACACTGCACACGGTTCGCGTAAGCAGCACGAACAGACACTAACAAACATCCGTGCTGCGTCCCAGCAGTCGGGATTTCCCGCGGGAGTATTGCTGGACTTGGCCGGCCCCAAAATTCGGCTTGGCCAATTGGTCACCGATCCGATGCAGTGCGAAGACGACATGACGCTGAAATTCGTGCGCGGCAACAATTCGGATTCTCCGACGACACTGACCAGTACCTACGATCGCTTGGTCGACGAATTAGAAGTAGGCGGCCGAGTCATGCTCGCCGATGGCACGGTGGAGTTGGTGGTCGAGGAGGTGACGCCGGATCACGCGGTCTGCCGAGTCACCGCAGGAGGCATCGTCCGCAGTCGTCAGGGCATCAACTTGCCGGGCACGAAGCTTTCGGTACCGGCAATGCTGCCCCGAGACATCGACAACGCGATTTGGGCGGCACAGAAAGCAATCGACTTCGTCAGTCTGTCTTTCGTCCGCAGTCCCGCGGACATCGTGCAATTGCGAGAACTATTGGAACAGCATCGCTCGTCGGCACTGATTGTTGCCAAGATCGAAAAACCCGAGGCGTTACAGTGTTTAGAAGAGATCGTCGATGCAACTGACGCGGTGATGGTGGCACGTGGTGATTTGGGTGTCGAGATCGACGTCGCTGAAACCCCGGTCGCTCAGAAACGAATCATTCGCGTTTGCAAAGCGAAAATGAAACCCGTCATTGTTGCCACGCAAATGCTGGAATCGATGCAGCACCATTCGCGTCCCACACGTGCCGAGGCAAGCGACGTGGCTAACGCGATTCTCGATGGTGCCGACGCTTGCATGCTAAGCGGCGAGACGGCCATCGGCGATCACCCGGTGCGAGTGGTGAAGATGATGAGCCGCATCATGAAGGCCACCGAAAAAGAGATGTTGCGCGACCACGCGGCAATGCATTTATCAACCAACCGCGTGCATCCGATCACCAGTGCGGTAACCGAAGCGGCAACGGATATCGCGGAATCGATCAAGGCCAGACTGATCGTCATCGCGACGCGCAGCGGCAGCACCGCGTGGGTCAAAAGTAACAGTCGCAGCCTGATTCCAACGCTTGGTGCAAGCGTCACGCCAGAGACCCTGCGTCGCATGAACCTGATGTGGGGCATCAAGCCGATTCAGGCAAGCCAACTGGACGACACTCAGCACTTCATCGACGAGATGTGCCGATGGGGCCGCAAGCACATGAGCCTAAAGACAGGTGATCAAATTGTCTTTGTCACTGGAACCGGAGTCGTCGAGAAAGCACACAACATGGTCGTCGTCCACACCGTCGAATAGTCGTCCACAGTGTGTAGTAGTCGTCCACAGTGTAGAAAAAGCTCAGCAGAATGAAGAAGCTGCCATGCTCGCTGGGACGTTCTTCGGTGTCTAATCAACCTGTGCGTCGATCACCAAGGTCACTTCACCGCTGAGCCGACACTCGGTGTTGGTCTCTGATGCCAGGGTAATCGCTAGTTCGTTTCGTCTGCTCAAGCGACTGGTGATGTCGAATTCGGCACGTGCATTACCGTGCTCCAGTGGTTCACCGTTTAACAAAATCGATTCCAGCCGGCCTTGCCACCCGCCGATGCTCAGCAACACCTTTGAGTCTTGGTCCAGTCCTGAGGGGCAATTAAAGAACCGCGTGTAGGTGGCCTGAGGGATTGGTTCTTCGGTCGCGTCGTCGTGTATGGCGATCTCCGGAACGTTGACTCGCGATGGCTCCATCGCATTCGCTGCCAGCTTGTTCCAGGGGTGTTTCAGTCGAATGATGTGCATCCGGCTTATTATGTCAGGCCGATGCCAAAGAAAAACCCCGATCGATTGGTGGAATCGACCGGGGTTCGTGCTGTATCGATGTCAGGGCCGATTACTGACCGCCCAAGACCTTGTCGATTGCGTTGCGATAGTTTTCGTACTCGGATGTGATCAAGTCCGATAGCGATTCGGAGAAATCGAAGTCTTCTTTGCCACCGAAGAACTGAACGGCGGTCCCGTCACGACTGACAACGAAGTATTCTTCGGGCAATTGGGCCGACTTGACCACACCGTCCTCGATGATGGTCAGCAGTGCCGAATCGCGACTTTCGTTCAGCGTCAGTTCGGCGAAATCGACATCTTCAAATCCTTCTGCCGCTTTGAACAACGTTTGCTCTCCGCTGGCATTCAGACCGACGCTGCCGCCTTGAAGCCCGCCGTTGCTAACGCCCGAGACATCAGGATTGGCCCGCATGTAGCTGCTGACCAGGATGTCCAGGTTGGTCAGTCCGCCGCTGAGGCCGAGCGATCCCACGTTTCCGCCCGATGCCGACTCGCCGCCAGCAGCACCGATGCTGATTGGCGTCGTGGTGGCACCGACATAGACGACCGTCGCAGGCAAGTCGTAGACGACGTTGTAGGTGCCGGGTGCGACATTGGTGAACAGATAGCCGCCGTCCATGTCCGTGTAAACGGTCGTTGTCGATCCGCTGGTTTCGCCGGTCGGTACCAAGCGAACCGGGATGCCCGACAGACCGTCTTCGTTTTCGCTCTTGATGCCGTCACGAATGGGGTCCGCATTCGTGGGCGGCGGAACGTCGGCAGGATTGTTGACCAGATCGATAAAGATCGAACCCGAAACCGTGGATGGCAAGAAGTCTTGGACGTCGACCGTCACGGTTGCGGATGCCTGGGCGTTGTCGCTGTCCTCGACCGTGTAGGCAATCGTCGCCGTGCCGACAAAGCCGTCGTTCGGTGTGAACGTGAGCGTTCCATTCGCGTTGATCGTGGTACTGCCCTGCGATGAAGTCGCCGACACCACCGTGAGTGTCTGGTTCTCGTTCGCCGGGCCGGCACTGTCGTTGGCCAAGACGGTAATTTGCACCGATGAGCCCGACAGCACGCTTGCGGAATCGTTGCCTGCGGTGGGTGCGTCGTTCACGCTGGCGACGTTGACCGTCACAACGAAATCGACCGACTCGGCCGGTGTTCCGTTATCGGTGATCGTCACCGTGAAGGTGTCGCTGCCAAAGAAGTTGGCGGCTGGTGCATAATCGATGCCGCCGCTGCCGTTGATCGTTGCCGTACCGCCTTGCGATGTCGACGCGGTTACACCGGTGATCGTAACCGATTGTGAAGCTTCGCCACTGCCCGGTGAGGCATTGGCCAGGATGGTCGCCGCATCAAACGTGACGGGTGTGTCCTCGGTCGCAGCCACCGTAACAGGTCCGCTGGTCGGCGGGTTGTTCACTTCGCTAACCGTGACCGAGATCGTTCCCGAATCACTGCCGATTCCATTGGTCGCCGTGTAGACGATCGTGTCGGTACCGTTGAAATCCGCATTCGGCGAGTAAGTCAGCGTTGTGCCGCTGATGCTCGCCGTGCCGTTGGTTCCATTGGTTGTGATTGACAACGTATCAAATGTTCCGCCCGACAGCAGGGTTGAAAGATCAATCGAACCGTTCGTGTTCTCGCTGGTATTGATCACTCCATCGCCAGCAATCGGAGCCGTAACAACGCCTGACACGGTGACCGAAACGGTTCCCGTGGCGGTGTCGGTTCCATCGCTGAGCGTGTAGGTGAACGAGTCGCTGGTGTTGGAATTGGTTGCCGGTGTGTAGGTAATGGTCGACCCGTTTAGAACCGCTGTCGCACCCGTGTTGGATGGGGTGCCAACGGCGGTGATCGTCAGCGTGTCGTTTTCGACGTCGGTGTCGTTGGCGATCAGATCCGCAACCTGAATGGTCAGTGGAGTGTTGACCGTGGTGCTGACACTGTCCGCGTTGGCAACGGGTGCATCGTTGACCGCTGCGACCGTTACGGCGATGGTGCCGGTGTCGCTGCCGCCGGCGTTGGTTGCGGTATAGACGATGGTGTCGGAACCGTTGGCGTCAGCGTTAGGCGTGTACGTCAGGGTCGTGCCGCTGATGGACGCCGATCCGATGGAACCGTTAGTCGTTACCGCCAATGTGCTGAATGCGCCGCCAGAGAGCAACGTTGACAGATCAAGTGTGGCAACGGTGTCTTCGGTTGCCGCCAGCGAATCATCGTCGGCGATCGGTGGATCCACTTGCTGTGCATTGATCGTGACCGTAACCGTTCCAGTTGCCGTGTCGGTTCCATCACTCAACGTGTAAGTGAACGTATCGGTCGTGGTCGACCCGGATGCCGGAGTGTAGGTGATTGTCGATCCGTTCAAGACGGCCGTCGCGCCGCTGGTCGCCGGGGTTCCGACAGCGGTGATCGTTAGCGTGTCGTTTTCGACGTCGGTGTCGTTGGCAATCAGGTCCGCAACCTGGATCGTCAGTGCCGTGTCGACCGTTGTGGCAACCGAATCGCCATTGGCGACGGGTGCATCGTTTACCGGCGCGACATTGACAGTGATGGTTCCGGTATCGCTGTCGGTGCCGGACGTCGCGGTGTAGACGATGGTGTCCGTTCCGTTGGCATCCGCGTTGACGTCATACGTCAGCGTTGTTCCGGAAAGTGTGGCGTTGCCGAGCGTGCCGTTGGTTGTGATGGCGAAGGTGTCCGCCGTTCCACCGGTGACCAGCGTGGACAAGTCGATGGTAATGTTCGCGTCGTCTTCGTTGATGTTTTGAGTGCTGTCGCCAGCCTGGAAACCTGCCGCGGCGGTTGCGTTGATCGTGATCGATGCCCGAGCGACGGTCAGGATTTGGTCGACGGGAATCGGATCATTGTCGCGCCACAGGATGATGCCCTCATCGCCGATGTCGGCCGCCTCGTCGTTGGACGGGTTCAGCGATACGACCAAGTCTTGAACTTCTTGAATCACTCGGACCGGAATACTGATCGCGTCAAACGGCTGGCTCAAGTCGGCATTGTATGGCGACTCATTGGGCGGGCCGTCAAAGTTCACGCCGCCCAGATCGTCAAAGCCACCGGTCTCGCTGTAACCGCCGGTAGGAATGCTGCCGAAGTAATCCGGCGACGCAGCGACCGAGCGACTGTCGGCGATAATGTTAAACGGAACCGCCGCGCCGTTAATGGTGCCGTCACCGTTGCGTGGATTGAACTCTTCTTCGGATGTGAAGATCGTCTGGGCGGTGCCCGTGACCGTGACCTGCAGCATTGGGAAGTCAACGTCGATATTGTCCTCGCCCAAATAACGAACCTGCACGAATAAATCGGGATCGTCATCGGCAGGAGCATTCGGATCGTTTTGGCGAAGGTCCAAGAATTCCGCTGAGATCTCATCAGGGTCGTAACCGCCTAGCTGCACTACCGCATTCTTAGTTTGAGTCGCCGGCGCAGAAAGCGATGCCAAGAAATCGGAGACAGGCACGTCGACCGTATCCGTGGAACCCGCAAGCGAGAACGTGACGGTGCCCTGCGTTTCGCCAAGGATCTCTTCGGTGAATCCGAGTTGTTGCGTTTCGGTCAGTGCCGGGATCAACACGCCATCGGCGCTAATGCCGATGTCCGCGATGTACTTGGCAACACCCAATTGATTGAACGCGCCACGCAGGTCTTGATAACCGAGTTCAAGATGGAAGATTTCACCGACACCGACGTTGATGTCGCCACTGCCGTCGGGCGTGATTTCCACGTCGTCCGTCGTACGTGCATTGAGTACCAATTCGACCGTTTCACCGACCCCTTCGCCGGCTTGCAGTCCGTTGATGACGCGTAGAGCGTCGTTGGCCGTGACCATCCCGTCGCCGTTGACGTCGACAAAGTTCATCGACTCGTCAAACTCAGTGATTTCTTGTCCACTGCCGTGACGGCTCAGGTAATTGACGACGATCAGGGCGTCGCGTGGCGTGATCTGGTAATTGTCATCCACGTCCAAGCTGTGCACGTAGTTGTGCGCCAGTGCGATATCGCCGGCGAGCAACTGGCGTTTCTCCAACGTCTCCGATTGAAGACGACGTTTCCCCTGACGAGGATCGCCCAAGGAAGTCTGCGGACGACTCCGGCGCTGGTTCGAAGCTTGCCATCCTGAGCGACGGAGTAGGTGACGCAATTTTTTCATCAGTAATCTCGGGACGATGAAGTTGAGTTTGTGGAGTGCTGACAGCTTGTGCGGTTGATCGTTTCGTTACCGCCGGTTTGACGGATGTCTGTGAACGCCTGTGACCGAAATCACCAACAATCCACGAAGGATTTGGTGTTCCGGTGACGTTCAATCCAACGAGGCCCTAAGGCCCCGAAAAACGGGAATAGTGGCCCTATCTTATCTGGTTAGCCCGGTTTATCAAATGATTGGCGAAGATTCTGGCAAGAGAGACGATTCGGCTCGCCCTTAGATCCGTTATCACCCGAAAGGTTCCAGAGATTCCGCCACCTGAGTTGAGCTTGTTGCCCCCATTTTGAACCGAATTTATTGGATTTCAGCATCGAATCTCCAATTATGTGCTTCTAAATGCCGTCAAGCGGGCTGGAAAGATTGACGTCGATTTCCGAGGCAAGCGTCCTTTCGGACCGCAAGTCGTCTCCAGATCCAATCGATTCTTTACCGCCTGGCGCCTTTGGACTATCGGCATTGATGCCAGCGTTGCCTTCAACATCTGTTCCGCGATCGGCAGAGTCACGCCGATCCGACCAATCCGGCGTGCCGTCACCAACGATTTGACCCGCCTGGACTCCAGACCACCGCGTGAACACATGATCGGCGGCGGATGCCTTCGATATCGCAGCGGAAGTGAGGGCGAATGACGCAAGTGCCGTCGATACGGGTTTCGAAACGGCTTGAGTTTCCGTGCTGGCCTCGTTCTCGTTTTGGTTTGTCGACGAGGCAGAATCACTTGAATCGTCAGTGGCCAAGACCGTTCGCATCTGTCCGCTTGGTTCTCCCTCGCCGATCGATTGGCGATTCAATGCGTTGATGACCAGCAACGCGTCCAGCGACGAAATCCAGCCATCGTTATTGACGTCAATGGCATGTCCTGACGTTTCGTCCTGGCCCAGCAACCTGGCGTCGCTGCGGTTCAGATCGTTGATGATCAGCAGGGCATCTTGCGCGGTAAGCTCGGTATCACGATTAGTATCCACCGACCATGCCGCGTTGTACCGCGGGCTGTCCACGCGAGCGACCGCTGACGCGATCAGTGTTCCGGTCGCGCCGGTGACCTGCACATCAAAACTGGCCGACGCAAACTGATGAATCACGTTTTCTGGTTGCAACGTGACGCGGTAATTTCCCGCCGGCAGATCGTCCAGTTGCCAAGCACCGGTGGCGTCGGTTGTGGTCTGTGCGTCAATTGAGAAACGGACCGCTGATAGCGCGACGTCGGTGCGCCCATGTCCAAAGAAGCGGATCGCTGCGATGTCTGCCGACGGGGAAGTGATGGTCAACGTCTTCTTCTGTTGCGCGTCGACAAGTTCCGATGTGACTCGATCGATCAGATTGCCAGAGCCGTCATAGATTTCCAAGCGACCATAGCTGCCCTGGTCCAGTCCGACCATGTCGACTTCCACATGGCTGACGGACTGTTCAAAGTTTGCCGCAAAGGATGCGCGGTCGGACCACCGATACTGATACCGATTCGATTGGCGATTGAAAGCATGAAAGAACCGTTCGTCGCCCAGGTCCGATACTTCGAAAGATGCGATCTCGGCGGCCAGCAGCGTGCCATCGGCGAATACCGACGCGCCGTCGACAACACCAGGAATTGCTCCGTCGACGAAATCGTTCGCATCAATCGATCCCGATGGCAGCGATTCCCCGGTGGACGTCGTGATCGTGACTTGGGCGTCGGCTAATAATGTTTCGCCGACGTCTCGCAAGCCGTTGCTATTGGCGTCAAGAAATGCAAACCCCATCAACGACGATTCCGCCATCGCGGGTGTCAACGCTGTGCCCTCGACGGTATTGCTCGTCACGCCGATTTGCTGGTCGATGGCTCGCCAGCGGATCGAATCGAAGGCGGCATCGATCGTGACGGCGATATCGATGTCCGCGACCTGTGAATCGGGTGATGCCGCGGTGATCCAGGCGCCGTCATCCAAGCTGTACTGGATTTCGCTAACTCGATTCAGCGTGATGTCGCTCTGCAGACCGGACGAGTTCTTGTTCATCAGCGGGACGGCTGATGCGGTTCCGGTCAAGCGATAGGTCGACGTGGCGGAATCAAACGAACCAACCGCATCTAGTTGCAGCGGAACATCGGCAACGTCGAACACGCCATCACCGTCGCTGTCGCGCCAGCCCACCAGTGCCAACGTCGATTCAGGGCTAAAGTTTCCGTCATAAGCGAGTTGCAGCGGCGTGCCGCCTCGCATGATGCTGGCTTCTTGGATGCCGTTGGGATTGTTGGCAGCGTTTAGGTTTTGCGCGTTGTAATATCCGCGCCGGTCGGTGTAACTGCCTGCGCCGGGGTACTCGTCGCGAGCCCAAAAGATGTGCCCCATTTCATGTGCGATCGTCGAAGCCGGACGAGAGGAAGGCGTGATCAAGAATTGGCCGCCGGCGAATGCAAAGGCCGAACCGAAGTCCCCACCGGAAGCAAACTGGCCGTCGGTATCGTTCGAGGAATCGACCACAAAGATCGTGAACGCCCAGTCGGCGTCGTACTCGATGCGCTTGTCGTGGTTGAACAGCCGGATCGCGTTCTCGATCGAGCCCGCGTTGCCGTAGCCCTGATCGGTCAAGAAGTCGCCGACGTAGGTCGAATAAAAATTGCTCGGTCGGTCGATCGGCTCGTACGGGGTCGAGACCGTCGCGATTTCACCGGTCGCGGCGTCCTTGGCAAATGAAGAGTCGATCACGAAATCAAGCGTGTGGACGGTGTCCAACGCATCCAGCGTGTCGCTCCACCAGTTCACGCCTTCGGTGACCTTGGCCAGCATCGCGTCGACTTCTGCACTGGACCAGTTCTGCGTCTGGCTGTCGATCTGGCCATTGCTTTCCAGCAGAACGGGAGTGACCACCACGCGACCGAGCAGGAACTCGCCTGTATCGAGCGGAGTTGCGCCTAGCGGCGCTGCGGTCAATAGATTCCGAACCTCAAGCTGCTGCACCCGCAGCGTACGTTGCGCGCGGTTGGGTGAAGAGCGTCGGGGCGGATTGAGAACACGCATCATTGTCGATCTATCGTCCGTTCGATCTCCTGATCCTATAACAATACGAAAGGTCACCGACGATCGTTCTAAACGTTTTGATCGTTAATTTTGCTCTGAGTCGTCGTTGCCCGTACGTCACCACGTCTCGCACGTCTGCCGAGTTGAGAGCTCGACTGCTCTTTTCGTGCAATTTACTGTTGTCGGGCGATTCGCATTTGCCGAGCGTTGTGTGCGCGCTTGGCAAGGTGTCATTCAGCATTGGGGAAACTCGGGGGGCCTTGGCGGACCCCCCGTTTTTCCTGAAGCGTCATGTCGTTTCGGTTCATCGATTACAGCTGGGCGAAAAGTCGGTCCAACACACTGGTGCTGTCTTCAGAGGAGTCGTCTTGTCGTTGTACCGCGTCGGCTGCCAAGTCATCCATCAAGCCTTCGAGTTGGACAACCGAAGCGTGATCAAACACGCTCGTCGATTTGTCTTCATCGTCATCGATGGTTGATTCTGGCTGCGCCGTCGCGACCGGGTCTGACGTGACCGGGTCTGACGTGATTGTGGACGGGGTCATCAAGCGATCACCCAGCACGGTGGCACTGGATGCGAACACGCCGTTGGCTGTCGGCACGTAGTTGCTAGCGATTTGTTCGCCTTCAGCTCCGCCGCCAGTAATGGTTCCCAGGCTGAGTGCGTTGATGACCGCAAACGCGTCACTTGGCGTGACCCGTCCGTCGGCATTGACATCGGGGAAACGCGGCAAGCCGGATGGTGTCGGCGTGATACTGAGATCAATATTTCCGCCGGCACGATTCAAGGCGTTGACGATTTGGAACGCATCAATCGGTGTCACGTTACCGTCGCCGTTGACGTCTAAGCGTCCGGCGGGGTTCTGGAACGGATTGCTTCCGATCAGCAAGCGAACGTCTTCGACTTCACCGCTGGTCGCGTCACCGGTCGGTCCGGTCGAGTCCGATTCGCTGAGGCGGAATCGTGCGTACGTTTCGCCATTGGCGGCGAATGCAGGCACATTGACCGAGATCGTGTTCGTGCCCACACCCAGCACGCTGCGGCCTGTTCCGGCGGAACCGAATTGCAGTCGCTCGCTGACCTCGAATTGTCCGTCGGCATCCCAGTCGAACCATGCGTCGACGTAGAATGTTCGGCCCGCATCGGCGTTAATATTGATCGAGACGTTGGTGCTGAATCCGGCTTGCAGCACGCTGGCGACGACGATGCCATCGTCGTTGTCACCGTCAAGCACTTCTGCATCGGCATCGGCGTCCACGGTTGGACCGAACGAGAGTGTCGGATCGACTGCGTGACGTGGGCCACCCTGTGATTGCAGCGACGCGTAAGGTGACGGTGCGTCACCGTAGTCAAAGCCGCTGCCGACGAAGATCGTCAGTTCGGTTCGTCCGTTGGCTTGGTTGCTCTGCAATTCGTTGCCGACTTCGTCACGAATCGTGATCAGGTCAACCGCACCTGTGCCGCTGACGCCGCCGGTACCTTCGATGAAGACTCGTGTATCGACCACCGATGTCGCAACGCCCGCTAAGCCGGACGTGCCGATCGCGGCGGCAATTGTCTGGGCGACTTCGCTCGCATCCTGGTCGATCGGGATCACGACAGGAATCGTCGCTTCTGCCCCGGGGACTTCGGTTTGCTGCAGCGTGGAACCGGTCAAGTCGATCGAATAGTTTGCGTCACCACCGATCAATACTCGGCCGAATCCGACGTTAGATGGGGCCAGCCCCAGACCCGCGCCGCCGACGGCTCGCACGATGGCGTCGGCGATTTGGTCAAGCGTTGCATTCGCACTAAACCGAACGGCCGTTGCTCCGGTCGTATCGACTTGATTGTTGGTGTCCAGTTCGAATGTGACCGAGCTGGCACTGCCACGGCTGACGATAAAGGTTTGCCCATCTTGGATCGTCGCGGCAGGTCGAGCACCTTCGGCAGGAATCTGGATGCCGTATCCGATCGACGTTCCGATTTGTCCAGCGGTCGTGATCGATGTGGTATTCGTCGCAACGGTTGCCAGCGGTGATGATCCGAGCAGTTGGACGCGATTGCCATCAACGTTCACGGTCAGGTTCAACCCGGCCGCATTGCTAAGCGTATTTGCAATCGCCGACGCGATCTGATCGGCATCGCCAAGTTGAGGAATCGAAATGCCGATTCGCGATGGGTCGACGCTGCCATTATTGTCCAGTTCGAACAACAACGTGTTTGATCCGTCGAACACGTCCAGCGTGAACCCATCCGCGGTTTCGCCGGTCGTGGCCGCGTTGATGGTCATGACCAAGCCGGTCTCATATTCGAACGTCGTCGTTTGGCCCGACAAGTCGATCAGGTTCAAGCGAGACCCGTCGACGTAGGAATTGCCAGCGGAAGCGGACACAATTGCGTCACTCGCATCGACCATGCGAATGACATAAGTCGAGTTCTCTTCGAAGACGCCGGCGATCGGTGTCAGGCGTATGACATTGGTACTGGGGTTATACCCATAGCGGTAATCAACGCCTTCGATCAGCGGCAGGTTGTCTTTCAGCAATAGCACCGATTGGCTGGAAACGGATCGGTCGTCGATGCCCGTGCCTGGCGTAATGTCCGCCGGCGCGATGCCGTCGATCAGCTGAATCTCGAACGCATCCGGTGCACTTCCTAGGACGGTGACGCGGCCAGCGTCCAGCCCCAAGTTCGGTGCTTGCGGTGACAGCAAGACCACGCGTGGGCCGGTTTGATCGCCTCGGTCCGATGCCCCACGGTCCTTGAAGACTCGTTCGCCCAATCCGCTAGGCGTTTCCACGTTCGGATCGTCAACTCGCAGCTGTCCGTTCACGTCCAGACGCGGTGCCAGGATTGGCGACGGTGGCAGGCCAAGTGGATTCTTGACCGTGGTCAAGCTCGGGCGATCTTCCACCGAGTCGATCGAGCTGTCGATGATACTAGCGCCTGCGGCGGGTGCGAAGACGAGGCCGGATGCCGACACAAAGACCGCTTCGGAATCTGTCAGCACTAGCGGGAATTCGCCCAGTGAGACACCGGTGGGGACGTTGCTGGTGTTTCGATAGAACGCGTTTCCGCCCAGCAGCAATGTGTCGTTGGCTGCGTCGACTTCGATACCTTGTTCGGAGTTGGCGATCACATTGTTCAGCAGTGCCGGTGCGGCATTGCCCACAATGTTGATACCCGTTCCGCCGGCGGTGAAGTTCTCGACCGAAACGGTGCTGAGTGCTCCGATCGCATCGATATCGGCGCCCAGCGGTGCGCCGGTCGTATCGCCTTGACGCAGGTCGGTCACGCGGACGAACGAGAACCGTGACTCGCTGCCAAATCCGAAAGCATCCAAGTCGACTGTGTTCGTCAGACCGCCGACGATGCCGACATCAAAGAACGTGAGGCCGTCGCGGCTGATTTCGACGCGGACCGACTCAACGGCTCCGGTTTCAAAAATGATCAAGTCGGGACGTGAATCACCGCTTCCGGTCAGCAAGTTGTCGGTGAACTGGACGGTCAGTGATCCGCCCAGTCCGATCGAAACAGAAAACTGTCCATCGGCGGGTTCAGGACCGCGGCCGTTACAATCCGGCGCACCCAACGCGGTACTGGCGTCTTGGTGAATGACCGATGGAGGGCTGCCACCGGCGTCGGGTTGGAAATCGGTGACGACGTCGGCAAACGAAATCAAACCCTGATCGAACAAGATGCCTTCAAAGGTCGCTGACGGTGACTCGGCTCCGCGGGAAACCGTACCGCCAATGATCGTATTGTTGACAATCCGTTCAAACGGCAGCGGGTCGCTGATCGTTTCGCTGATAGTCGAATCGATGCCTTCGATTTGCAGACCGCCAAGCCCGTTGTACGCCAGCACGTTGCTTTGCACGACGACGCCCGGAACCAAACTTTCGGTGTTCAGTTCCACCAGGTTGCGCGGATAACGAAGGGCCGTCTCGGTGTCGGTGCCATCGACGTTGGCCGTCAAGCCGTGGTTGATGTTCAAACCGTATTGGTCATTGAACAGGAATCGGCTGTTTTCGATCAAGATGACGCCTTGTCCGTCACGGTCGCGGTTGTCGTCACCACGCAGTGACTCGCGGTTGATCGACGCCAGCGAGTTGTTCGGGTCGGTGATGACGACTTCACCGAACAAATTGATGGTCGCATCATTCTTGGTGTCGACACCACTGGCGGCGAGCGCCGGAACATCGATCACCGATTGCACGTCGGCTCGGTTGATCGCGTCGATAATGTTGACGGCGACTTCGGCGGCGGTTTGAGGACGCAGTTGACCCGTGACCGGATCCGCGAATTGCAACGTGAACGGAATCTGAACGTTGCCGGGCTGAACACTGGTTGCCGATTCGACCAAATCGAATTCGAACGTCACGACGGATCGTCCGTCGTTGATCGTAAAGGTCAATCCGTCTTGGATTTCGGCGGCGCCACGGGCCGTGATGCTGCGTGAATCGGTCAGCCGCTGGTTCGTGTCGAACGTACGGAATTGTGAACTCACGCCCGACGCGACGTATTCGCTTGCATCGCGAATTTCGACCTGGTATGAACCCGTCGTCAGATTGCTGATCGGGTCATCTGGCTGTGGGAACAGGCGTCGCTCGTCAGCCACGAATGCGTCGACGACCGCGTTGGACGACGTCGCCAGTTCGCCACGCTCGGCAAAACCGATGATAAAGTCATCAAGGTAAATGCCTTCGAAATCATTGCCGCTGGCGGCAACCGCTGCTCGGGTGTTGTCGTTGACGCCGTATTGGTCGCCATAGCGTTCGCCGGTATCCGCGAACGGACCCGGGTTGTTGAGGGTCAGTCCGGAAAGACGAACGGTCGATCCGTTGCCAGGCAGCAACGAGTCGTCACCACCGGTAAAGCGGTCGGCCAAGGCCCCGCGGACCTGGTCAGCAACTTCGGCCGCTGACATGAAACGGCTGATTGAGATCGGAGTGCCCTGGATCGGCGATTGACCGCTCAGTTGGAACAACGAATCCGGCGTCGCGTCGACCGAACTGATGCCATCCATCTCGATTGCATTGCCGTCGACAAGGATATTCAACGGAACGTTGATATCGATCGTCGCCGTATAACTGTCGACTTGACCCGGTTGCGCGGTGCCATCGATGCGCGGATCGTATGATTCGTTTCCGAGACCGCTGATGCCGATGTAGACGAACCCGTCTTCGGCGACAGTCAGGACTTCGCGTCCGTTGGTCACCGTTACGTTGTTAATCAGTTCATTGCCGTTGGCGTCGAAGAATCGGACAGCGGCAGATTGTGATGCGTTGAACACCAAGTCGGCATCGACACCGATGGTTGTGCCCGCTTGGACATTGACTCGCAACAGGTCGACATCGTCGATGTTGACCGTTGTGCCCGACAGATCAACGTTTCCGAGTCGACCGGTGCCTTCGATACGCAGGTTGCCGCCTTCGTATGGCAACGGTGTGGCTTGATAGATCAAGTCGTTACGACCGCCGCTGGTATTAGCCGGGTCGTCTTGTTCGTCTGACAAGAACACGCCCGTGACGACGGGGTTTGGCGGCGGTGTCAGGCGGATCGCGGCCGCGAGTGTCTGGGCGACTTGGTCGGCTGATAATTCGGCAACCGTCGTGCCGGGGAAGGTACCGTCAAGCAGGTCGACGGCAATCTGTCCGGCGCCCACCGTTTGCGGACCCGCAGTCAGAACATAGTCTTGGTCGTTGACGACAATCGTTGCCAAGTTCGCGGGATCACCGGCGGCTAATTCCACTCCGCCGGGTACCGCAATTGTCGGTGCAAAGTCGAGCGTAAAGACTTCGCCGTTGACGACCAATTGCTGGCCTTCGACCAACATGTCACCAGCGACGGTACGGATGGACGTCGATTGCGTTTCCGTCAGGCCGTTGGTGGAATACTCAATTCGCAAGCTGAGGTTCGATTCGCCAGCAAATTCGCCCAGCGGAACTCGAGCTTGTCGCCAGGTACCGGTGTTGTCAAAGAGTTGCTGAACATCGACATCGATGTCATCGGCGTAGGCACCGACCGGGCTCGGATCGTCGAATTCGTCGTCGCTGAGTCCGGCCTGTCGCGTCGTGTTGTTGCTGGCGACAAGATGCTCGACGCCGGCTTCGTTGATCACGTAGACGCGGAGCCGGTCGTTGGTTCCATCGTTATTGGCGAAGTAGTTGAAGTACAACGTCGGTTGATCGCCAGAGGCGACACCTTCGAGCGAGAAGTTGTTGCTCTCGATCACACCCTTCGCACCGCCGGGAAGATTGTACGTGTCTTCCAGGACTGCTCCGTCTTGGCGGGCAAAGAAACTCGGCCGTTCGACATTCGACGGGTAATTTCCATTGAACGCACCGCCTTCGAATGAGAACGCAAGGCTGTTGCCGCCCGACGCGCCGCCGCGTGCACCGTTTGGCAGCGCGTTGATGCCGTGGCCGGGATCGTCACCGCGTTGGTTGGTCGTGTGCCACAGATTGTACCCCAGCGTGCTGAAGTCCAAGCCTTGGGCGCCCGCAATGCCGGTCGAGATCATCGACTGACCGCCAGCGAAAATCGGCTGTAGCTCACCCAGCGTATTGAACGCATAGATGTCGCCATTGCCAGTGATGCCGAACAAGATGCTGCGAAGCTCGCCATCGTTATAGCTGATCGGGCCACTGCGAAGACCGGTGAAGTTGATCCCCAAGAGGTCCGTGGCGCTGTCGACCAATGTGCCGATGCCTCGCGCACCTGACCCATTCAGCTGGCCGCCTGGGACCACGTAAAGTTCGCCAGCGTCCGTGACCGCGTACAGATTGCCGCCGTTGACGACTTCGATTCCGGTGACCTGACCACCACGTCGGTTTCCGCCGAGCGTTAGTGCACCGTTACTGGCCGATTGGCCGCTGAACGAAGCACCGTTGATTTCGATCGACCGAGTCGCGTTCAATACTCGACCCGCCGTGACGTTCAACAGAGTCGTATCGTTGTCGATCGCGTCAATAATGCGCTGACCGATGACCAGTGTCGAGTCGGTGGGTTGGAAGAACACCTCCACGTTATCCGGTGCCACACTTGCATCGCCACCAACCGAAAGCGGCGGTAGTGCGGTTGAGGCTGGGCCAGCACCGAGGGTGACCGAACCCGATAGCGGGAATGCGATCAACGTTCCAGCTGCGGTCGCGGCGATGCTCTCGGCGCGAATCGCGACTTCCAGTTGTGAAATCAGTTGATCGGCTGAGACAAAGTCAGGAATCGCAATCGCGATCGCACCTGGGTTGAATGTCCCGTTGTTACCGGCCGTTGCAATGCCACCGCCGGCAACCGCGATCGTGGGCGTGACGGTTCCATTGAATAGCACTTCACCGCCGAAGCCGATGGCCTGTACACCGCTGACCGCACTGTTGATGACACCGGCAAGTTCGGATGCCAAGCTGGTTGATGTGCGCGGAGCACCCGTGCCGTCGACCAGGCTGATCGCTACGTTGCCGGTCGATGCGACGCCTCCGGCTTGGACGAACTGCGCGGTGACGGTTTCGCCGTTGTCGCCTGTGATTTGAACGGTCGAACCGTTGCCCAGGGCGCCCAGTGGTGATGCGTCCGATAGGACCAATCGTTGGCCCGTTTCGAATTCGAAGATATTACCGTCAACCGTGACCGTTTGACCGTCAATGATCGGCGCACCGCTGCCGGTCGCGCTCAAGTTGATTCCGCTGTTGAACTCGAACGTCACACTGCTGGGCGTTCCATCGGCCAGGATTTCGGTGATGATGAATCGGTCACCGTCGACCAGATTCGGGACTTGGATGCCATTGGCTGCCAAGGTTGCCGGTGAGCCGAATCCTAATACGTTCGGCAGTTCCGTTAGCACGGTTCCGAGCGGCACGTTCGGATCGTCAGCAGGATCGGTATTGATCTTTCCTACTTCGCGTGGACTCGTGGCCGCGCCCGATACACCGTTCTGGAAGACAACGGTTGGTCCTGTGGCAAGTCCGCTTTCGGGTGCGAACGCGTACAGCACATTGTCGTCGTACCGTGCGCCACTCTGCAAAGCGTCCGAACTCAACCCCAACGTGCGGTCACCGACAAAGAAGCCTCTTTCTAGGCCGCCCTGTGCCGCAATCGTGATGGCGTCGACATTATAGCCAGTATCGGCAGGCACGACTTGCGTCGTGACGACCCCGGTCGTTGGGTCGACATTGCGAACAGCTTCGAACGTCGTGATTCCCGCACCCGCGGAAAGTGGAGCACTGAGCGATGCGTCGCTGGTGTCGATTCGGTAATAGAACCAGTTGGTGTCGTTCTGTTGGCGTTGTCCGAAACCGCTATAGGAAAACAATTCGCCGTTGCTGCGGAAAGCGATCTCTTCGATTTCGTCCGAGAAGTTGCCGATCGTTCCATTGATGTCGCCCGTGAACGGGTTGACCGAAACCAGACTTGTGCCGGTGTTCACATACAGGTTCACATCGCCCAGTGTGTAGTCGACGATCGAGTTTTCGTCGAACAAGACCGGGACGATTGGCAACGATGCCGTGCCACCGCCAAAGCTGTTGATGTGATCTTCGGCAATGCGAGTGACCGAATCGATCGGTTCCAGTCGCAATAGCGGATTGGCCGAACCTGCGTTGAAGAATTGATCAAGCGGCAGAGGCACTTGGCGTTGGTTCGAAACGGCAACGTAGTATGTGCCTTCGATCAATTCCGCCGCACCGATATACGGGTCGCCCGTGTCGGCGCTACCGCGGCTAAGGTCTGCCGAGTCGTTGCCCGTTGCGCTGCCCGGCAAATCGTCGGCGATGTTGCTGTCTCCGCCGACCAAGATCAATTGTCCGGCCGCATTGAAGACGTACAACGCCATGTCGCTGCGAGCGAAATTGTCGGCGTAGTCAAGGTCGAATACGGTCGATAGGTACAACGCCGCGTTGTCGCGCGTCAGATTGTCATAGCGAATCTCGAAACGATACCAATCGACGTCGGTGGCGGAGTCGATGACGCCCGCGAATGACTTGGCCAATTGGTCGCTTTGCAATGGGCTGATCTGTGCCTGCGCGTCCAGCAGTGCCGTTTGAGCCACGGCGAGTTGCTGTCGTGCCGTTTCAAGCTGTGCCGTCGTTGTGGCGGCGGCAATCGCGGCTTGTGCTGCCAGAATGTCTGCTTCTGCGGTCGCAATCGCGGCGACGGTCGCGGCATCGTTGGCCAGACCGTACGGGCCCAAAGGCTGTGCGTTTGCAAGACTGTCATTTGCCGCATCCGTTTCATACTCTTCGCCCAACAGCGGTGAGTGGAACGGTTGCCCAATGATTTGAATTCCATTCGTCGCATAACGAACGTCAGCCAAACTGACTTGCGTGCCGGCGGTTTCGTTGTCTTCTTGCAATCGAACTTGCAATTCGTAACGACCCGACGTCAAGCCACCACGGACATCTCCGTTGACCAACGCGTTCAGGTCCAGACCGTCGCGAGTGTTGCTGCTGCGGACTCGAATGTGATACAAGTTCCGGGTGTTGGATTCACCCGGAAGTACGATCCGCATTCCGGCGTCTTTCGGATTGCTGCTGTATTGATCTTGGATTTGCGATCCCAGCAGAATGTCTTCGACCGAGGACGTGGCCGTCGCACCCGTGATGGCAACGGTGCTGATTTGAATCGTCGGCACTCGACGGCCGACGAACAGGTCCGGATCGAATTGCAACTGAATCACAAAGTCGCCGCCGGCACTTCGTCGCAATAGCGATCCAGTGATATTGCCTAGATCGGTGGCAACGTCGGCTTGGCTGCTGAGCGTTTCAAGTGCCGTCGCAATTGCCGATGCGGGATCGGACAGGAACGTATTGACGGGAACCGTGATTGATTGGGTTTCGCCATCGATCGACAGTGTCAGGTTGCCGCCGGTGGCATTGGCGATCGATCCGCTGATCGTGATCTGTTGTGCTGCCAAACGTTCGGCAACAACCGAGAGCGGCTGCGCCGCATCTGGATTCAAGCCACGGGCGGTGTTGGCAAAGATCGCCAGGTTGCGTCCATCGGCCGTTTGGTTGTTGGGGTCTTCGGCCAACAGCGAATCGTTCGATGCGGCAAGGACTTGTCCATTAGCGTCAATCAGTTCGATCACGCTATCCAGGCTGTTACCGGTCCGGTCGATGTCTAGCCAAACTTCCGTGCCGCTTTCGGCGACGAACGAATAGACGTCGATGTCGTCCTTGGTCGTGATGGCACCATCGACGATGAAACCAAGTCGTCGATTCTCATCGCCAGATTGTTCGTTCGGTGCGATTTCACCGAGGAACTGTGACTGGCTTGGGATCGAGTTCGTGTTAACGACTGCGGTGCGAACTGGTTCTTGCTCAGCGATCGCCGCCACGTTTCGGTCGTGGGCCGCTTCGCGGATAACGATGCCGTTGTAGGCACCGGGTTGAGGCAGGGCGACGGAGTTTGTGATGGCCGAAGCTTGTTCGATCAATTCAACAAACGAAGTTACCGTCGCCGAGGTGCTGTCCGCATCGACTTGCCATGCGAATGCTGTATTCACATCGCCTGTGCCGAAAACCTGTCCGATGTTGGGGTCGACAATCGGAGGCAGTGTGACTTGATCGATCGTCCCGGCGACGGTGTAGTTGATCGCATCGGCGGCAATGTCGGTTTCCAAGTTGGCAAACGTGTCGGCTGCGAAACCCAGATAGGTAGCATTGACTAGATTCTGGCCATCATCGACATAATAACCACCGTGCCCGAACCCGAACCTTTGATCGATTTGGTAGGTCACCGCTCGGAAATCGCGATTTCCTGGCGTCCCCGATAGGTACAGGTTCTCTTGCCCAGGGATGCCGACATCGGGGTGAAAGAAGTTGGCGATGCGGACATCACCCAGCGGTGATCCATCCGCGGATTCCATTTCCAGCGATGAGAACATCACAGCGACGCCGTCTCGGAACGTGGTCTGTGCGGTCCAGTTGATCGTTCCGTTTTGACCGGCAAACGTTCCCTGGCTTTCGACGATGTCTTCGCCAACCAAGGTTGCCGGCTGCGTGATCGTCGTTGCCGACAATCGCGTCACGGTGTTTCCGACCAAGACGTACGTCGCAAAGTCAAAGAAGTAATTTTGGTTTACTGCGACTTGTCCGGTCGTACTGTCAAGAACCGTAACGCCGGTGGACGTCGTCAGATGACCGTCTTGCGGAGTCGCTTCGAAATACCCGATCGTATTGACGTTCACATCGTTGTCGATCGTCAGGCCGCGATCGACCTCTGGGCCCGCTGGCAGTTGTGCAAAACCGTCGGCTTCGGATTGATCGCCCAGCGATGTCCCGGCGATTCCATCGTTGTTCGTGTCGACTTGGGGGCGGCCGTCGCGAGTAAAGCCCGCTCCGGCTGTGTCATCGGCCAACGCGGTCAAAACAACAGGAAAATCGGGATGGCCGATTATCTGCAGCGATCCACCGATGCGGTCGCGGATGTCGCGAAGCTGATCGGCTGCGGTTAACAACGATCCGCCGACGACAATCCCAGCGGATGTGTCTTCGCCGTTTTCGAATTTCACCACCAAGCTGCCGCGTGCGTCACTGCGTAGTCGCAGCCCGCCGTTGATGTGTTGGTTCGGGATTTCGATCGTATCGGTGACGACGTGAACGATATCGACGTCGTCCCATACACCGCCGGTGACCAGTTGTCCGCCCCGGACTTGCATGCCATTGATGGCGTTGTTGGTCAGCGAATTGTTCTGGATCAACGGGCCGGTGTTGCCGACCACATTGACGCGGTCAAGTCCACCGGTACTGCGACCCGGATCGTTGACTTCTTGCGAGTTCAGCGAGTTCAGGTCAAACGTCAACGCGGCGCTATCGCTATTGGCAAAGTTGTTGCCCACAATGATAGGCGTTGCAGCTCGGACAAATACACTGCCCGCCGCGTTTTCGCCGCGACCAACTCGGTCGCCGGCTGGATCACCACGACCGTCCGCGTTGTACTCGAGCGTACTGTTGGCCAGTCGCAGTTCGGCTTGGTGAACTTCGATCGCGTTGAACGAGGCAAAGCCGCCTTCGATTCGTGTCGTTCCACCGGCGCCGGCGACAACAACGTTGTCCAAGCTTGCCGATGAACCGTGTCCCACGTAGATGCCACCCCAGTCGCCGCGGATTTCGTTCGGATCGGTGGTCGCTTGACCGCCGCGTTCGTTCGTGTCAAACGTTCCGCCGCCGCCGTATCGTTGGTCTTCCAAACTGGTAAAGATGATTGGCACACCGGGCGTACCTTCGGCAATCAAGTTTGCACCGAATCGAGCTTCGATGCGGGCCCCGTCAATTTTGATGACCGTACCGGGATCGATGACAAGACTTGCGTCAAGCCGGCTTCGCAGCACGGCACCGTCACCCGACAACGGGATCGTTCCCGCCGACGCGCGATCAACGAAGGTTGTATCGCTGGAATTTAGATTCTGGACCAATGTGAATGGTCCCGGCAACTGAGTCGCAGGGTCGACGGTCGCGCGATACAGGTTGCGTCCTGTGAAATCATTTCCCGCGCCGACGGTCGGCAACTGGTTCAGGATAATCCCGCCAGTGTCAGTCAACGTGAATGGCACCGTGGCCTGACTGGCGGCTGATTCCAAGCCATTTTGGTCGACATTGGTTAGACGATAGACATAGGTGCCCGCCGGGACGTTGCCGGTCGGTGTGCTGGTGAAACGCACCAACAGTGACGACGGGGCCGATGACTGGATGATCGGACCGCCCGCGGTGCCTTCGATGACCAGATTTTCCGTCAAGACGTGAGGAATGTCCGTATCATCGAAACGAGTCGACTGGGTAATCGTTTCTAAGACATCACCGGTTCGCGTGACCAACCGAACGAACAAACCATTGATGCTGTTGCCGGTGACATGGTTGCCGTGAATCTCCGGTCCGATGCGGCTGTAATCGGGCGTGAATTCACCACCGCCTTGGAAGAACGAACTCGTGAATCGCGTTTCGGCGAACGAATCCGGTGTGGCCGCGATCGCCGCATCGGCGCTTTCGGTGATGGAAGAATTGATGATCGTCGGACGTGTTGTCGCCATATCGATCGGCGAAACCACGACTTGACGTCCGCCAATCGAAACGCTGCCGCCACCGTAACGCATGTCCGCGAATTGAATGTGATTCAGGAAGACGCCTTCGTTTTCCCGGTTGCGACGCTGCTCGTCGGCCGCGTCAAGATCGCCGCGGAAATCGATGCCGCCCCAGTCGCCCGCGCCAGGGGCCGGGGTGAACGCAGGTGCGTTGCCGCCCCCGATGGCATCGTCATTGATGCTGGTGAAGTAAACACTGCCGGGGATGATTTCGCCCGAACTGTCGCGTGCGGGAAGCCCGTTGGCGCCGATGATCGTCGGAGTGCCGAGCACCTGCAGCGACGTGTCGCTCGCGTCGATCAATGGCGAAACGCTGCCAACACCTAAGCGGCTTCGGCTCATCTTCAGCACAGCACCGGAGTCGATGGTCATGTGGACGCCTTGAGGCAGGTCCAGAGACGATCCGTCCTCCAGCGGCACGCCGTTGCTGGCGAATCCGATGTGGTAACTCAAGTTGTCCGCAAGTGTTTCGATACGTCCGTCCGCACCACCATTTCCGATCACTCGAATCGTGTCGCCCGGTGATGCGGCGGCGATGGCCTGGTCGATCTCGCGATAAGGATTTCCGATGGTGCCCAGCAAGTTGCCGCTGGCACCGCTGGCTGCTTTGTCGACATAAATTGTGTTGTTCGCGTCCGCCGGCAAGAACCAGAAATCGAACAATCCACCAGGTCGATTATCGGCGTCGCCATCGAGCGCCACACCCGTCGTATCGGTGATCGAGTTGGTGACGTTAGGACGGAAATCGATTCGCAGTTCGTATTCGCCTTCACTACGTCCGCCGAATCCAGTACCCGAGATGCTCGGGTCGTAACTGTTGTTGCCGTTGGCGCTGACGCCGATGACGTAGTTGCCAGCGGCGACGTCCATTTCGATCAGCGAATCATTGCTGAAGTAATCATCGTTTTGTGCGATTTCGACGAACGAACCGTTTCCGTCTTCGCGGTACAGTCGCAGTGCGCTGTCCAGCAAGCTGGGCGCACCCAACCGTTCGGCAATTGTTTCGACCGACAGCTTGCCCGAGGATTGCAGCGTGAATCGATACAGATCGATGTCCGTGCTGTCAGGGCGATACAAGTACTGTCCATGCACGATGTCGGCGGGACTCGGGAACGACGCTTCGTTATCGCTGCCCGGTGTAAAAATAAAGTCGGTGCTTTGCGAAACCGGTTGTGGCAAGTCGTCGGCGTATCCGTAGCCGAGCAATTGCCCGACGGCAAACATCGCACCCCGGAAGAACTCACCACCGAATTGGTCATCGATGGATTCGTCAAAGTCTTGGAAATCCATGACCGCCAAGTCGTCGATTCCGTCAAGGTCGCGGTCCCGCGTCACCACGGCGATTCCGCCCTGTCCGCTATCGACTCGTTCGTCGCCGCCGTACAAATCGCCCACGGCAATCGAAAAGAAAGCGTCGCTGGTTGGCGAACCTTCGACTTCAACAAAGTTGATGCCCAAATATTCGCTGTACAGCGTCAGCACTTCACGCACACGCTGGCGCTGTTGTTCGGTGATGACGTTGGTGTACGTCGTGTCCGCAACAATGCCCTGTCGGCTGGGGTCATCACCCAGCCACGATGAGGCAAAGTTGTATTGAACGACCGAAATGCCATCGACCGTGTCTGCGGCGTTTCGCAAATAATCCAGTGGTACCGATCGCGTCAGCCGGGTCGGATCGTCGGGACGAATATTTCGAGTCCCCGGCAGGTTCGGCCCCGGCAGTTCCAGTTCGAATGGTGATGTGTTGAAGATCTCGCCGCTGAGTCTGACCGATTGTTGACTGGTCAGGTCGATACCGACGGACGTGTCAAAGCTGTCCCCGGCATCGACGCTGATCGCAATCTCGGTCGGCGGGGCGGGCAGGTCGTCACTGGTGCCCACGCGCAGGCGGGCCGCACCGGTCAAGAACTGACCAGGATTCACCGTGTCCGGCATCCGCGACAGCGGCCGGCCAAAGTCCAGTGTGACAATGTTTGTGATGCTGTTGTATTGAACCGAGGTTGGCGTCACGACGGCATCCGCCGGTGCGGTCGCCGTCGCCGCGTTGCTGACGGTGTCGCGGGTGTAAACGAGTTGATAAAACGCCGGGTTCGTTGCCAGCGATGGTTCCAAGTCGTCGTCGTTGAAGTGGACTTCGATTTTTCCGGTCGCCGGGCTCAGCGATCCGTCGGCATTGCGTCGCACAGGCTCGGGGACAACCGCCAAGACTTGCGGACCAAGATTGATCGAGAAGTTAAGCGTTTCGCTCACGCCGTCCATGAACGCTTCGCCATCGACATTCAGCAGCGCCAGTGGTCCGCTGCCCAGAATATCGATTTGGTAATTGTCGTCCGGCAGTGGTTCGGCAAAGCGGAATACGACTTCGCGTGGTGAGTCGCCAAGGCCGACAAAACCGGGTTCGACAACAACATCACTGACACCGCTAAGTGAAAGTGGCGAATAGCTGGTGCCGCGGTTGCCAATCAGCGTATTGCCGCTGCCTTGTTCCAACGACGCGCTCAATAACGATGACGCATCGGGATTGTTGTTGATGGCGTTGATCAGTTGGGCCGCCGTCGTTTCGTTGCCCACCGCACGGTTCAGCTGAATACGAATGTTTCGGTCGGTGACAACGATGACCGGGTTGGCCGGGCCGCCGAAATCTTGTCGATCGACTTGGACCACGATGCCACGTCCGTCAGCGCCTGGCAATTGTGATACCAAACGCACTTGAACGGCGCCGTTGGTTCCAAAGTCCGTGACGGCTTGCGCGGCGTTGGCACCATCGAGCGTCAAGACCAGTCCGTCCTGAACCGATTTGCCCACGACGCCCTGTGACGGGCCGCTTACCTGAATGATTTCGATCAGATCGTTCGCCGCATCATTGTTGTTGACGGCCGAAACGAGGTCCGATGCCCGCGTGGGGCTCAGGTCACTGCTGTTGACGTCGATCGTGATGATGCGATCGGACACCGTGATAATCGGAGTCGGGTTGTTGGGCCGATCACTGACTTCGAACTGGACCTGAATGCCGTTACCGACGCTGCCCTGGGCCTGAGCGCGGAATTCGAATAGCACCTGGCTGCTGGTGCCCAAGTCACTGGTGGCCGTGGCCGATTCGAAGACGCGATCTTCGCCGGCACGCGTGATGCGAAGCGCCGACAATGTATCGGGATCGATGTTTGCGTTGTCGTCGAACTGGAAAACCAATTCGCGAGGTGACACCGTCAGTTGCGTGCCATCCTGCAGCAGCGAGCCTTCGTTGGGCTGAATGCCGATCAAGTCGGGACCGGCCAATAATTGGCGAGTCTCCAGGCTCTCGATCAAAGCGTGTCGGTTCTCGCGACGCTTGCGCCGCAACCGATCGCGAAGGCGAGATTTTTCACCACGGGTTCCCCGACCTGTCGAGATAAGCTCGTCAGGCGCGGACTGGCCCGATGCGGACTGATCCAGTGGTGAGGAAATATGAGGTTTGCGGAGCGTCATCCAGGGGCCTCGTCGAGTCGCCACGTCGGTGGCTGTTGATACGTCTAAATGGATCTAAGTAGTGCTTGCAACTTGTCCGCTTGCTAATTCGAGGTCATTTCTCGCCAGCGGCCCGTCCGCCCGCGAATCCAAACCCCACAGGGTTCAGACCTTTAGCGGCTCGCGATGGACCGAGACCGACGAAAACTCGAATTCGATAAGCAGAAACGTCTGCGCAAAGTGTGCAGACACTTGGTTCGGAGTGTAGTTGGACCTTGCCGTTACGCAACGAAAATCGCCTGTGGGACGGGGTTTAGGTCTGTTTACACCGGTTGTGCGCAGGATTCCGTCGACCGACCGGTCGACCAATCCGTTTCGCCGTTCCGATCGATGGCTTGGGCAACCCGGCGATCGGAACGTTGTTCCGCTCGCTGGACCGACGCCAACTGATCTTCCTGTTCCCGGGCGACTTGGACGGTTTTCCGGGTCCCAAAGTTCCTCTCTTGCGAGCTTTCGCGCAGGGCTGCTACGGTCCCCGCTAACGCGACAGGAGTCGAAATCTGATCGAACACTCAAGGAATGCGTGATTCGTGGCTCTTTCGAGCGGAAAACAAGCCACCCGCGTCAGGATGACTGGTCTTATGGCAAATGCAGAGCTTTTTCACACCGACCGACGCCCGATCCGCTGGATTCTCGCTGCCACCGTCGCCGGGATGCTGGTCGCATCGGCGAGCGGATGCCAATGGGCCGCGAGTGGACAAAATGCCACGGGTGCACGGCTGTACGAACAGGGCCAGTACACCGCGGCACTGCAACAATTTCAAAAAGTGATCACGACCGATCCGCAAAACGCTGACGGCTACTACAACTTGGCCGCAACGACCCACCGGCTGGGCCTTCAGCGTGGCGACCAAAATCTGATCGACCAGTCCGAAGCTTTGTACAACCAATGCCTCGACCACGATCCCAACCACGTCGAGTGCCATCGCGGGTTGGCCGTTCTGTTGGTCGACACCAACCGAGCCGACCGAGCGTTCGCGTTGATGAAGAATTGGGCGTCTCAAAATCCCACCTACAGCGAACCGCGGATCGAAATCGCACGTTTGTACGAAGAGCACGGCGAGCCTCAGACCGCACTGAAATACCTGGAAGACGCCGTCCAGCAAGACGCCAACAATTCACGCGCTTGGCTTGCACTGGCGAGGCTTCGCGAGTCATCCGGCGATTTGACGCAGGCGCTACAGAACTATCAGCGGGCTCTGGCGCTGAACAACACGCAGCCCATGGTGGCCGAACGGGTTGCCGCTCTCAGCCGTCAACTCAATGCCAACCTGGATGCCAGCCTGGCCAACGGCGGAACGCAAATCGCCACGCCACTTCGCTATGGCAACGGACGTTACTAGGCGTTACTAGTGCCGCTGGAACTAAGTCCATGCTGCTTAAAAAACTTGATTACCCGACGCCTAGGTTTTGAAGTTGCGCTGATTCAGCCCAGCGGGCGATACAGAAAATGCCGGTGTCGTCAGGCACCGGTTTACCTGAAATTGATGTCCATTAGCCCGGAGGGCGGCACAAATTCGTTTCCACCAGAAATTGTGTCGCCCTCCGGGCTAGCTATTGAAAAGTAGTTGAATTCCGGTGTCTGACGACACCGGCAGTGTTTGTGCCGCCCTCCGGGCTATGAAATGCGCAACTTCAAAACGAAATGTGATGTTGAGGCGATGATGATTCCGCGCCTCGGCAGGAATCCGGTCTTGAACAGCGAGCCGGGTTCATCCCCGCACGAGCGCTTGCTCGATCTGTTTGACCAGGGGACGCGTCTTTTCGTTTGGACTGCACAGTTGTTGCATCGATGCAGCCAGAAAACGATTCCGCCAAGGTGCGGATATGACGCGATAGTCCTCCAGTGCCGCCGAGCTGAACTTGTAGTCGTGCGAGTCGTTTCCCTTCAGAAAAACGAGACGTCGCGCGTGATCGACCACCTCACGCGGTTCGGTCCCGCTCTGTAGAGCACCGAGCATCTCTTGAGCCGACTTTTTACGACTCTGTCCCATCGTGGCGAAAACGTTCGCAATTTCGGCACGCCCGTTTTCCGGTTCGATCGGTTTCATTTCGTCGATCCGATCATCCGACAATTCGCCGCGGCTTTGGGCAGCGTCGCGAAACATTGTCAGAAAGGAAGCGTTTTGCATTAGCAAATAGCGGCGCGTTTGGTCGCTGGACGCAGCCGAGAACGCTTGGCGGATTGCGTTGGTCGTCGTGACCGCGTGCAGGGAGACGATGCCGCGTTGGCGCAGCAGCAGTTCCGCCGCACCGGAAAAGACCGCGTCCCAAAGCGAAGCGACCGAGACGCCGTCGTCCAGCATAGCCGTGACTTGTTCGCCTGCCTCGTCCGCAGTTGCCGTGTGCAGGGCACGCAGCAGTTCGCCGGTCGCACCGGTATCGGGTTTGCCGATCACAAGTGGACCCTGCCGTTTTTCCGCACGCAACAGGTTTTGCCGGCCCGGACGATCCGGTGCCAGATCCGACTGCGATGGATTCGGCTCGCCGTTGTGGTTCAGCATCGCATACACCAGCGATCGCATGACCGGTTCGGCATAATCCCAACCGACCGTTTGCAAAGTGCGAAAGGCGTTGGAAAGGTAGATCACTTTATGCCCGATGCTGCGAAAATCACGCGCCGCATAGGGAGCCAGCAGATCGAACACGGCCGCGGAGCCGAAGTTGCGGACCACTGCGGTGATGGCCGCATCGGCGGCCGGTTCATCCCAGCGATCCAGCGCGCCGGTCAACGCTTCGATCGCCGCGCCGGCATCCGGGACGGCGCGTACTTCGACCGGCGGAAGCGTCCAGTTTCCCTCCTCGATGTCGCGCTGCTGCGACTGTTTGAAATTATCGATCGCCCAAAAGATGGGCAGCCAACGTTCCTCGTCCGTTCCGCTTAGGCTCGCCAGATGTGCGGAGTTAACCACAAGCACCGCGTGAAATTTAAAACCAACCGAAGGCCGCGGCTGAACGTTGCGGACGCCGGCGAGCAACAAAGCCGCGAGCAAACGACGGTACGACAACCCGTTTCGAACTCGTCTTGCCGTTTCGCCAATGATCGAATCACGCGGTGTCCTTTCGAGAAACTGAACAAGCGGTTCAATTTCATCAGAAAGCGGCGCGACACCACCGGCTAACTTCGTTTCATCGGCGGCAAGTGGTTGTAACGCGCCGAGCACGCTGCTGAGCCCCAATCCACCGGCCGTGGACGCCAAGAATGCTCGGCGTCGTACATTGATCGCGTTCATCGAATTGCTACCCCCGATCGAGACAATCGAAACGACATCGGACTGGTTGGGTCCGAACACGTCTTCATTGTATCGCACCGCGTCGATGGCCGATCAACAATCTTGGCCCGTTGTGCGGACTGCCGTATAAGGCGCGTTGCGAATCTGATTTGTTGCAAATCTGACTGGTGCGAAGCGAGCCACTGACAAGGCGCAGGCGAAACGCGGACAAGCCAATCGTGGGCGAACCAACAGTGGGCGATTGAAAAAACGAAACGACTCGTCCGCCACACGCGAACGATGCCACTTGCTATCTGTTAGGTTGGTCCCACGTTGCTTTGCTTCGAAGACGAATCTAAGGGATGCGGCTATGAAACGATTGTTGGTGTTGGGGTTCATCGTTTGCGCGTTGGTGGCAAATCTGTTCACTTCTCGGGCGAAGGCCCAGCAGGGTGATGCAAATGCACCGTCACGGGCAAGCGTTTCACGACCGAACATTTTGTGGTTGATTGCCGACAATATCGGGCCCGACTTGGGCTGCTACAAAACACCCCTCGTTCGAACCCCACGAATTGATCAGCTGGCCGCCGAAGGGCTCCGGTACACCAAAGCATTCAGCACGGTGCCAATTTGTGCGCCTAGCCGCTCGGCTTTTATGACGGGGCGTCACGCGATCAGCATTGACGCCCAACATATGCGATCGCATCGGCATGACCATTATCGATTGCCTGATGGGATCCGGCCGATTTCTCAATTGCTCGCCGACGACGGTTACCACACGGCAAACATCCGCCTGCTGGGCGACAAAATGGTGGGGACGTGCAAAGTCGACTTGAACTTTGAAGTCGTCGGCTCACCGCTGCGAGAAACGGATGCCGATCGTAAGCGTCGACAAGATGCACTGGCGGCACCCGAAGGCAACACGGTGGACTCGCGGGTCCTGGATGTCGAAAACGAAATTCGCCAGTACCACACCGATCAGTGGAACGACTTAAAGAATCACCAACCGTTTTTTGCTCAGATCAATTTTCCGATTGCCGAACGCCCCGGTCGCGAACGTGGCCCGGGCAGCGGTTGGGTGGGGTCGCAAGACGCGCCGGCGTTTGGCGATCAAGTGCACCCGGCCGTGATCGATCCGGCTGATGTCGAGATGCCGCCGTACTATCCCGATCATCCGGTCGCTCGAAAAGACTGGGCCGGGTATTTGGACTGTGTCTGTGGGCTCGACAGTCGCGTTGGTGAAATCCTTGACCGGCTCGAGTCCGACGGACTGGCCGACAATACCATCGTCGTTTTCTTTTCCGACCAAGGTCGCATCGAAATTCGTGGGATCGGATGGTGTTACGACCGAGGCAATCATGTGCCTTTGATCGTCCGCTGGCCAAAATCGTTTCCAGCACCGCCGCAGTACTCAACGGGCGGTGTCGATGCTCGGTTGGTCAGTCTATTGGATCTGGCCGCGACGACGCTCGCTATCGCAGGTTCTCCGAAACCCGATTGGATGCCGCGCAGTCGAGTGTTTCTGGGTGCGGAATCCGATCCGCCTCGCAAATACGTTTTCACGCATCGCGATAGACACGATGAAGTCGTCCAGCGGATTCGCAGCGTTCGCAACGATCGCTACCGATACATTCGCAATTACATTCCCGAGCGGCCGTTTCTGTTCTATCACGGACACAAGGATGCGATGTACCCCGTGATCGGACTTCTGCGTGAACTGCATCCGCAAGGCAAACTGTCCCCGGCCGCAGAGGCGCTAATGAAACCGCGTATGCCCGATGAAGAACTGTATGACTTGCAGAACGATCCGTTCGAAATCCATAACCTTGCCGAATCCAGCCAGCCCGGAATTCGACAGGTTCGCGACGAGCTTCGACAAGCGGTCGACCAATGGATCACCGCCACCAATGACACCGGACAAGAGCTTGAATCGCCCGAACTCGTCAAGAAGTACATTGACGTGATGTACGGTCGCTGGGGCACACCACCGGACACGCTGAAGCCGCCGTTTGTCTATCAGGCACCGTACTGGACCCGCGACGACCAACAGTGACCGCGACGAAAAGTGACCGCGACGACAGGAAGTGACCGTGGCGACGCCGGAAAATCAGCGGGGCGAACATCAAACCGTACGGTTTGCCGCCCCCGACATTCATCGCTGTTGCGAGCACGGCAACTTCTTTTCTATTTTGCCAACGCCTTGTCGCGTTTATTCAACGTTCGCGGGTAAATAAGCTCGGCGATTGCGCTCCCGTGGATGGGGCGATCGATCCGTCCTCGCCCAAATCGCCGCGAGTATCTACATTTTGTGCAGTCTTTACCCTGTCACCCATCAATCCAAAAATCGTTCTCCAACAAAATCACACCATGAAATCGATGGAAAAAATCGTGTCGCTTTGCAAGCGGCGTGGATTCTTGTTTCAGTCATCCGAAATCTACGGCGGCGTGCAGGGCTTCTGGGACTACGGACCGCTGGGGGTCGAGTTAAAGCGAAATCTGAAGGACGCTTGGTGGCACGACATGATCAGCGGCCATAACGAGCTCGCAGCGCCGGCCGGCGCGCCGGGACCCTTCGAGATGGTCGGACTCGATAGCACAATCATCATGCATCCGCAGGTGTGGAAGTGCAGCGGCCACTATGACTTGTTCCATGACCATATGGTCGACTGTCGCGAGTCGAAAAAGCGATACCGATTCGATCAGGTTCGCGGCCGGTGGGTCGAGTACGGCGAAAAAAAGATTTTCGTATCGACGCTTGCGGAAATCGAAGAAGAATTGAATGAAGTTCGACGGCGGGGGATGAAATTTTTCAAGCTTCGCAACAAAGACGCTGACAAACTTACGGTCGGTGACGAGTCCATCACGTTGGACAAACTCGATTCGACGGCCGACGTGCTAGCACCTGATGCAAAACAGTTGGACACGCTGACCGAGCCACGCGAGTTCAACCTGATGTTCAAGACGACACTCGGTGCACTTGGTGGCGAAGACGACACGACGTTCCTGCGTCCGGAAACGGCACAGGGCATCTTTGTGAACTTTAAAAATGTGCTCGACAGCAGCCGCGTCAGCGTCCCATTCGGAATCGGGCAAGTTGGCAAGAGCTTTCGTAACGAAATCACGCCGCGAAACTTTACGTTTCGTTCGCGTGAGTTCGAACAAATGGAAATCGAATTCTTTTGTCGTCCGGATCAGTCACAAGAGTGGTATCGGTATTGGCGTGATCGCCGCTTGGCTTGGTACAAGGAACTTGGCCTGTCGGATGACCTGTTGATCATGCGCGAACATCACCAAGAAGAGCTCGCGCACTACAGCGTGGGAACCGCAGATATCGAGTACGCGTTTCCATTCTTACCCGAGGGTGAGTACGGCGAGCTGGAAGGCATCGCGCACCGTGGCGATTTCGATCTTCGCAGCCACATGGAAGGCAAATTGAATCCGGCGACCAGTCCGATGGAAGTTGAACTGGGCGAGAATGGAAAACCCAAATATCGCGGCAGCGGAAAGGACATGACTTACCGCGACGAAGCGACCAACGAAAAATTCGTTCCGCACGTGGTCGAGCCTTCCGCCGGTGCTGACAGAGCTGCGCTTGCCTTCCTTTGCGAAGCTTATACCGAAGACGAAGCACCGGACGAAAAAGGGAATATGCAAACGCGGACGGTAATGAAGCTGCATCCACGACTGGCACCTGTCAAAGCCGCTGTGTTCCCGCTCGTCAAAAAGGACGGCATGCCGGAAGTCGCTCAGGAAATTTATGGCGAGCTGAAACAGCACATGAACGTTTTTTACGACGCCAAGGGAGCGGTCGGTCGACGCTATCGCCGCCAAGACGAAGCGGGAACACCGTACTGTGTCACGGTCGACGGCGAATCACTGACCGATCGGACCGTCACGGTCCGCGATCGCGACTCGCTGGAACAATCCCGAGTGAAAATTGACGATCTGGTTGCCGAGTTGACGCAAAGAATTCGCTGAACCGACGCTGTTGGATAAACGCATTCAGACTCCGGCCGATTGCCATTGCTTGATGACATCGATCGGCCAAGCCAGCATCAGGATGTTTAGCAACAGGCTGTCACGAATCCACCAAGTGCTGACCAGTTCCATGGCGATAAAGATGGCAATTGCAATTCGCCACGTCGTGATTCGTGCAATCCACACGCCGCCAAGGCACATCGCGTAGTCCGACAGCGAGTTCAAGATACTATCGCCAAAGTAGTCCAGCGAAATCGTCGCTTCGCGATATCTGGCAATCATCATCGGCGTGTTTTCGACGATCTCCCAAACGGCTTCGATCAAAGCAACGATGATCGTGCGGGTCGCTTCGGTTGTTTTTGCGCCGACGGTCCAGGCCAAAATCACCGACAGGCCAATTCCGTGTTCGATATGCGAGAGCGAATAGGGATCGACCAGATGCTGTGAGTTATGTTGGCTCCAAACATCCCAAGACCACGGGACCAGGTCGCCAGCCTCGCACCACCAGACTCGTCCCATCCATCGCAGGACGATGCACATCACTGCGGCCAGTGCGATCAACGAAATGCCAGTGACTCTGGGCGTCAGTTCTCGCGTGGTTCTCTCGACGTTGACCATGTGTTAACCCAACAGCGATGGTTGGCTTTGTTTCTTGGGCTCGAGATACGGCGGGCGATCGATCGTGTAATGCCGCAGGATCGTTCCAGCGACCGACACGCCACTCAAGAACGCACCCTCGATGCGCGGGCCGCCGCACCAATCGCCACAGACGCCAATGCCGGCGGTCGCATCCCACAAACATTCCTGATCGATCGGATTGGCGGGGATCGCGTGACGCCACCGATGCGTGATGACATCACCGATCGGATTAACCGGTTGTCCGATTGCGTGTTCCAGTGCAGCGACCATTTCCGTCCGGATGGCTTTGTCGTCATCCTCGATGTGTTCCTTGGACCATTCCGCCTCTGCATGAAGCATCCAACGCCATCGTGTGTCCTGCCGACTGCCGTCGCTGCGTCCCGGTTTACTGTTGTCCCTTGCAATCCAAGACAGAGGGCTGTCATTGATGAAGGCGGCATCAAAATCGATCCCGTTGATTGCGTTCGTCGTCAACATGGCGGACCAGCAAGGACGCATCTCGATCTCGGCGACTTGTGCCGCAAAACTGCAGTGGCCGTCGATCAAAGCGAGTGTTTGTGCAGGCGGTGCGTTGCAAATGACCACGTCGTACGATCCGACGACTTGATCATCCTGATCGATCAGGTCCCATGCTGCGGATGCACCCCCGCGAATCGAAGCGATCGCTGTTTCGCGACGCGTGGGAACGCCGGTCGCCAGATGTTTAGCGATTTGGTTCATAGACGGCGTGCCGACATAGCGAGGCGTGTCCGTCTTGTCTGAAACAATCCTTCCGCCGGTGGAAAGTTCGACAATTCGGCCCATCCATGGCGCGACGATGCCATCTTGGATCCAACTCTTGACGTATTTTCCGAATCGACAGTCCTTGGCAGTCAAGTATTGCGCTCCGTGGTCGAACCCTTGATCTTGATCGATTCGCCGTGTTGCCAGTCGTCCGCCAACGCCTCGCGATTTTTCAAATACTTGCACCTCAAGGCCGTGGTCGATCAACGTGCGCGCTGCCATCAATCCGCCGACGCCGGCGCCAATGATTGCAACGCGTGGCAAATCCGCGGCGATCGGCCGGTCGACGATCGTTTCGAATCGCTTCATGTTGATTCGTTCTTGATGTGCATCGACTGGTCGTTTTCGAACCTTTCCCCATACCTCTTGTTCAGGGTGGAACGGCCGGTCGAACTGACCAAAGCACCAGAGGATGCCTCCATAACTGCAAGGGTCTCGCGCATCGAGGGCATAACGGTGATTCAAGTCACGCACCCAATGCAACGCGAGTCCAGGGCATCGCGTCCATTCGATCAATGCTTTTCCCCAAGTCATCCGAACGTTGTTGTGCAATTCACCATGTTTCAGCAGACTTCTTTGACATGCGTCCCACAACGCTTGGCCGGTGCGCCCGCGCGCCATCGTTTCCCACGATAAGTTTTCGGGTCGCGCATCATTGGCATGCTGTTCAAGTGTCTCACGAGCCCAGTCCGGCAAGGCTTCGACCGAATCCAAAAGGTCTGTATGGTGGAAACAAAAGTGGAACGACAATTCGCGCCAGATCAGTAGTTCATCCAGAAATTTTGTCGCATTCCGCGCAAACGCCTCTCTTGCGATTCGGAATGGACTGACCATTCCATAATGCAGATAAGCACTCATGCGGCTGGTGCCGCCTCGGATCGCGGCGTCATTGCGTCGATGCTCGTAATGATCCAGTCCGTCTTGGCAGAACCGATTCCATCGCTGATAGCCCGCGCGGCTGCCGCCGGTGGTTTCTGCCACCGGCGCGACGGCATGATCGATCCGGCACTGCGAAATTAGCTTCGCCAAGCACTGGTCTTGAAGATCGACCGGTTGGAAGGGCAGGGGACCGTCATAGATTTCGCAATCGACAACTTGCTCGGGGTATGCGTTTTCGATCCGTTGGGTATACAGTGATTTGGTCGCGTCGCGAAATTGAAAAGCTCGAGTGAACGTTCCATCGACCAATTGCGTGGGAACGACACACGATGAATCGACACAAGCGATCGGCGTGTCCGTAATTTGAACCAACCGCTCTAGCCAACCACTGATCGGTTGTGTCGGCATCTCTTCGGTGATCAACACGGCCGCGTCGCGTACGAGACTGCGAAGGTGTGGGCCCCGATTTCCGGCACGCTGAACATGAAAGCATGCCGAAATGCCACGGTCGGTTAGTTGGCGCTGAACATCCCTGGCGCCTTGCAAGATAAACGCGTGGTGTCGGTCCGATGCGCAAGCGTAATCTTCGGAAAGGCCGTGATAGACCAGCAACGGCAGACCGTTTTGCCGCGCCAAACAGATTGCAACATCAAGCGCAGGGTTCTCATGCGCTCGCAATGCATTGTGCATCCAATACAGTACAAAGTGACCCGGTTGCGTCGACCCGTTTTCAGGTTGCACCATCCACCGTATGCGTTCGGCTAGATGGTCGGGAAGCGTTCGGTCCACTCTGAAAAACTCCGTATTGCGATCGTCGATTGTACGATTTTAGTGCCTCGGCAACCAGCGAGTCGTTACGGTTTGATTAGTTGACCCGCCAACCACCCACGTGGAAGTCCCGCGTCGATTGGGATGGTTCCTCGTTTCAGTTGCAGCGAGACACTGTTCGCCGCCAGACGACCGCTAATCACAGCGCCCTCCATCGTTGCCGGCCAACCGGTATCGATCCAATCGCCAGCCAGGTGCAACCAGGGCAGGGCAGTACTGGTATTCGGACGAATCTGTTCGATCTCGGGTCGAACTGAAAAGACCGACCGCGGATCGGTGACCACACGAGATCGCAGCAATGTTGCATCACCCGCCGCGGGAAAGAATTGCTTCAGTTCGGAAAGAACTCGTTCGACCAGCATGTCATTGGGTATCGCTCTTGCCTCGGACGAAGCACTGATGACTACTTGGTAATACACACCTCGGTCGTTTGATTCACGAGGTTGCGAACTGTCCTTTCGCCGATCGTCGCTTTGGGAATCACGGCGGCGAAAAAGCCAGTGCGAAACGCTGCCGACAAGAACGCAGTGGGATCGGTCCGTGAATTCGCGGTCGAACCAAAGATGAACACCGGTGATCGGTGACGCGGGAATCGAACGGTACGACCGAGTCAACTCGTGTGGCAGATGATTGGCGAGTAAATCACCACATTGATGCCAGGGTGTCGCAACGATCACATGGTCGGCCGTGTCGCCAGGGGCACCGGCGACGATGGGATCGACTCGTCCGTCTTCTCGGCGATGCAAACGATCGACCAATCGCCCCGTATGAACGGTTGCACCCAAATCTTGCAGGCCTGTTGTCAGTCGAACGCCGAATAAATCCGACAACGGTTTTGCGGGCACCCACACGTCCGGCGCACCGCGAGCACTCAGGAATCCATCGACCAAGACTTTTCGTGCCGCGGCCATCGATACCTTTTGTGTACTTTCGCCAAGCGCGCTAACTAAAATCACGTCCCAGAAACGCTCGCGACAAACCGCGTCTTGCCCCTGTCGTGATAACCAATGCAAGGCAGTTTCGGATGCCAGTTGTTTTGTCGGCGTCCGGATCAATCGCCAGATTCCGGTTGCGATCCTGATCTTCTGTCGTGGCGTCAAGTATTTGATTGCACCAAAGGCCTTTGCCAGGTGCAGCGGAGCGGGCAGTCTTGCGGAAGGGGCAAATTGGCTAGGCCGATAGCCGGCAAAGCGAAATTCAAGTTCCGAGTAGCGGTCCCAGTCGGCACTCAATCCACATCGCTGCAGCAACGCGATCAGATTGGTGCAGCAGCCCATCGCGACGTGTTGGCAATAGTCAACCGTTTCGCCGTTGTGAGGATCTTGAAACGACCCAGCACGTCCGCCGGTCGAACGTTTCGCTTCATAGAGATCGATATCGATCTCGCTGCCATGGTGCCGCAACAGCGCCTCGGCCGCCGACAATCCTGCCAGTCCCGCGCCAACGATGGCAATGCGTGGACGATCCACGGTTGTCGCTGGCGTTTCAGTTCCCACCGCCTGCCCACTTCGTTGGTCGCTGCACTTCCAGTGGGGGCACGGGCAAGCGGCGAAACAGAGGCGAAATCCAGTGACGTGAAACGATGCCGAATTTGTCCGCATACGAAAGGGAGACGCGTTTGCGAGTGACGGCGGTCGGGTCTTCCCCGATACGCTGAAGCAAACGCCGATAAGTTCGCCAAATCATGCTGAACATTGGACGCCCGTCGTCACTGAGCGATTCCCAGACGTCCCACCCAGAATCGAACAGCCGTTCGGCTCGCCTGACTTCATCCGCAATCAGGCAGTGCAACCGGTCATCTCGTCGCGGATGCAACAGATCGTCCTCGCAAATCCCGTGTTGTTCGTAGTGTTGCCGCGGCAGATAAATGCGGCCACGACCGGCGTCCTCGGAAATGTCTCTCAGGATATTCGTCAGCTGAAACGCCAGGCCACAATCAACGGCGGATGATAGTGGCAACGGTTCCTCGAATTCCCAAATGTGCAGGCACGCCAAGCCGACCGAAGAGGCGACCAAGTAACAGTAGTGTTCGAGTTGTTCGTAAGTGTCAAATCGCGTCTTTTGCTGGTCCGCCAAGACACCATCGACGATTTCTAGCAGATAGCGTGTGGGGATGTTGAATTTGTGCGTCGTGTCACTGAGCGCCGGCATGATTTCGGCAGCACGTCGATGCAGATCGATCGGCCAATTGGCGGTACTCTCGGCGAGTCCCTCGGCCAATACGACCCGGTCGCGTGGGCTATCAGCGATCAGATTCAAAGCCGTTGTTTTTCGCCACCAGTCTAACCACTGAGTACGCAGAGACGCCGGTTCGTTACAGTCGCTCAGGTCGTCCGTGATCCGAGCGAAAGCGTACAGGGCGTACATGGCCCCACGCTTGTGCTTGGGCAGCAGCCAAAACGATCGATAGAAATTGCTGCGGCTACGCCGTGTGATGCGGCGGACGTGGCGATAGCTATCGGCAATCGAGACATCGGTCGACATTCAGCACAAAGACACGCGGATACAGTGGTTCACGGGATGAAACAGCGTTCAAGGGATGAAACGAGCGTTCAAGGGATGAGGCAAGTTTACGGGGCGATGCAGCGATTGTCGTTTCAGCAATGATGCATCGATCATCGCGTTTGCAAGGATGTCATGATCATAGCGGGCCGGCGAGGCTGACAGATTCCGCGGCGCGCCGTTTCGACCCTAACCATCAATGGAGCCGACCCAGAACCGCTTGCCCGAGCAATTTGAATTGCTCGAACTTTCCGACCGTGGGCCGTGTCCGCATGACGTCGTGTTGGATGCCGCGAACCGCCTGGACGGTCGCCAGTCCGCCATGGACGAACAGTTTAATATCTTTGGCCAGCCAATTCGGAACCTGTTGGCAAAGTGGCAAGCCCCGGCAAAGCATCGATTCCGCCAGGTCGCAGTATTCTGCGACAAGATCTCTCAGCGGACGCTGTGTCGATGATTCCGCAAACATCGATTCAGTCACGCCATGCCCCGGCCAGTCTTCCTGAGCGAGATAGATGCGTCCGATTTGGTAGTCCCGAGCGACGTCCTGGCAAAAGTTTGCCAGCTGCAAACCGGTGCAGATTTCGTCTGACAACGATCGTCGCGCGTCATCGTCACAGCCTGCGATCTGCAGCACTAACTGCCCCACCGGGTTGGCCGAGCACTGACAGTAATCCAGCAAATCGCTGCGAGATTCGTATCGGTTCTTGTATTGGTCCTGTTGAAACGCCGCTAGCAAGTCATCAAACGGTGGTTTTGTCAGCCCATAGCGCTCGATCGTATCGGCGAGCGCCAGAAACATATTCGCCGGTGGCGAGCCGGCGAATGTCGCGTCAAGTTGCTGTTGCAATTGATCGAGCCTCTCGGTCGCGACCGCTGGCGAGGTCGATTCGTCCGCGAAATCGTCGGCCGTCCGGCAAAACGCATAAACGTTGTACATCGGCTGGCGGTGGATCCGCGGCAGCAGGACGCTGGCGACCAAAAAATTCTCGTAATGCGAACGTGCCAGACGCCGACACCACCGCTCCGCTGTCGGCAAGTCCATACCGGTGGGCTGATCAATACCGTTAGGCGCCATCGCGGGTCTGCGGTTATTCTGGAGGTGCGTCAGTGAAGTATCGTGCATTACGTTGAGGCCATGGCACAGAGGTATCGTGCATTACGTTGAAGCCATGTCACTGAAGTATCGTGCATTACGTTGAAGCCATGTCACTGAAGTATCGTGCATTACGCTGAAGTCATGTTACGGATGTAGTTCGCATGACGCCGGCGGAGAATACGCGACCGGTCAGCCCGCTGCTGGAAAACGAAACACTGTTGGAAAACCAATGAAAATCATACTTGCCGCCCCCCGTGGTTTTTGCGCGGGCGTCAATATGGCGATCGATTCGCTGGATTTGACGCTGAAAAAGTTCGGGCCACCGGTCTATGTGTACCACGAGATCGTACACAACCAGTACGTGGTCAACCGATTTCGTGATAAAGGCGCCGTATTTGTCGATTCGATTGAGGAAGTTCCCGAAGAGAGCGTTTTGCTGTTTTCGGCCCACGGTGTATCGCCTGAAATCCGCGAAGCCGCCCGCGCGCGAAAGCTGAACGCACTCGACGCGACCTGTCCGTTGGTCACGAAAGTGCATCTGGAAGCGATCAAATACGCCAAGGCCGGGTACACGATTTTGTTGATCGGTCACGACGGCCACGACGAAGTCATCGGAACGATGGGCGAGGCTCCCGAGGCGATTCTCTTGGTCCAAGAGGAGGACGACGTTGACAAGTTAGAGATCGCTGATGAGACAAAACTGGCTTATCTGACACAGACCACTCTGAGTGTCGATGACGCGAATCGGATCATTTCTCGATTGCGAGCACGTTTTCCCAACATCGAGAGCCCACCCAAAGAAGACATCTGTTACGCGACCCAGAACCGACAAGAGGCCGTGCGTCTGCTGGCCGGGCAAGCCAATGTCGTGGTCGTACTGGGCAGCCAGAACAGCAGCAACTCTCAGCGACTGCGCGAACTGGCGGCGGAAGATACCAAGCGAGCATTCTTGGTTGACGGCAAACAAGACTTGCGAGCGGAGAATTTTAATGCCGATGACACCGTGCTAATCACTGCCGGTGCGAGCGCGCCAGAGTCCGTCGTCCAGGAAACCGTCCAGTGGCTGGTCGAGAAATTCGGCGCCGAAGTTCACCACGAACAAATCCGTGAAGAGAACGTGCAGTTCCCACTTCCCAAACCACTCAGAGCGTTTGCTGCAGGGACGGAGCAAACGAAGTAGTAGACGCTTTCATGAGACGCGGCGATCACGGCAGTGAACCCGCGGCCGCTTGTTCTCATGGTGTTGAAACCGCGGGCGCCTCACGCCGCGTCTGACCGAGCGACCGAAGCGCTAAAGACTATCAACGCGAAACGCGATTAACGTTTGCGACGACGGGTGCCGCATCCGAGTAGCGTAATGGCACCGGTTGCGAAGATCGCGAAAGATCCGGGCTCGGGGACCGGAGGAGCCCCAAATGTGAAGTCGCCCGGAACGGATGATGTGCCATTGATGTCGAAGAGGTAACGGAATTTTGCAACGCCACTCGCCCCGTTTGGAATCACGCCGAAATCAAATCCGAGGCCCACGGACGTGTCGCCTGGGCCCAGTGGCCCTAAATTATTCGCGAGCGGAAAAGTACTGGGTTCCGCCGCGGAATCTTCGACTTCCCACCCGAACAACCCTTGGGCTTGACCGATTGCCGCAAAAAAGATTGGATCATCGACCGCAAAGACGGCGGAGGTGACAGGATCAAATGCGACGACATCACCGGCGGCGGATCCACCGCTGCCATCTAAATCCTGATCAATGCCACTGACGATTGCTAAGGGCGCATCCATGCCGGACAGATTCGTGAAAGTGATCGTCTCTTCATATACTTCCGAACCGGCTCCAAGACTGCCAAGATTCCCTAAAGCTTGTCCGGTGATTGTGAAATTGAAACCACCCAATGTGTTCGTATAGCTAGCCGTATTGCCAACAATACTAACGACACTGGATAAAGAGAAATCGTTGCCGTTAAAATAAAGGCGTTGGACGAAGCTCGAGTCGTCGACGGAAGTTCCGTTGACGAACACATCGTTGAACTCTCCGTCACCATCGACATCGATCGTTAATCCGCCGGAGACGAGCGTACCGGCGGATGCCGGTTGGCAAAGCAACGAACCACTCGAAAACAGAGCAATCCATAAAGGAATGAATCGAAAACATTTGATGGGCATTGTCATCGTCACATAAATTCCTGAGAGAGAGTTACTATCTTGTCGGCCACGAACGCCCTGCTCCTCGGACCCGATACAAAAACTCCACTGTACACGTGCTGTTCGCAGACGCAAGCTAAGTCGGCTTTGTTTTCCAGCATCGGCCCGATGCGAGCATGACCGCAGCCTAACATGAACGCTTGTTTACTATTCGCTTTGGTCCTCGATACCATACGGTTTGTTCCGGCCTACCTCAACGAGCGTCATCATGGGTGGCATAGGTCTGAACCCAAAAAGCCAAACTGTGGCAAGCGGCATCTTTCGACAAAAGCAGATCACATTGGTCAACTGCTAGCTGTCTGTGGAGACTAGCTGTCTGTGGAGAACGGTACGCCTCCGGGAATCGATGCGAGACACTCCAGACGATCGCGAGTCCATGTGCCTCGGTGCTTAAAAGTCTTCTGTCTCGTCAAAGGTCTTCGCCGCACGCACCGCTGGTTTTTCTACTGATTTCTCAAAGTGTCTGTGGCTAAGACGGTTAGCAGTTTCTCGCGTTCATCCTTGGTGTCCGAATCCAAGGCGGCGTTGGCGTCATCGCGAGAGTATTCAAACCACGCGTCGTGGTTGCCGCGTGAGGATGAACTTGCCGGTAGGTCGGGGAACCCGTGGAGCACTTCGATCGGTTCTTGCGGCTCATCCGATCTTTCGGGACGCTCATCACGTTTCGTCGGTGCCAGCGACGAGGACCGGAACATTTCACCTTCGATGGCACCTCGGCTGAGCGCGTTGATGATGATCAGTGCGTCGATGGCGGTGACTCGGCCGTCTTGGCTTGGGTCCAGGTATCGGAATCCAATGAGGTCTTCCGGTGATGTCGGATCAATCAGGGTGATGCCGTTGGCACCACCGGCTCGACTAAGCGCGTTGATCAGCGTTAACGCATCGGCAACGGTGACATTTCGGCTCTGGTTGATGTCGAATCGTTGCAGCGGGTTTGCGTACGGCGCATCGTTTTCGACCTCAATTTCGACGGCTCCCTGCCGCAACACGTGCACGAACTCTCCTTCGGACAGCCGAGGTGAGGCGACCGTCCATCCGTCACCGTATTGCACTTGGTCGGCTCGGTCGTGAATGACACGCACGGTCGTTGCATCGGTCGGCAGGTTGGAAAGATCGAATCGCAAGATATTGTCGCCACCACGGATGTCGATCGCTCGAGCCGTGGTATTGTCGTCGATGCCGACATGAATCACGCCACTGGGGGCGGCAAGGAAGGCCGTCCGTTCATCGGTTTCGACCGCTGCAATTCTAAGATCGCCACGGGTCTCGATCAGATAGGTGCTTTGGGTACTCGATGTACGTACGTTGCTGGACTGACCGTTCGCCGGACGATTATTGCTATCGATGTCCACTTCGTTGCCTGGTGAGCCGATCGTGCCTCGGAGTGCCGCGAGTTTGATAGAGTTGCCGATGACATCGGCGCGTGGATTGCCGGCGATCACGGCAGCATCACCCGAGCGAGGATCGTAGGGATCCGCCACGTCGATGGCATCCAGGATCGAGGCGTCGGCACGAAGGTTGACGTTGCCGTTTTGCGAAAGGACCTGGCGAAGATTCAAGTTGCCAACCGTTTCGGAAAGCCAAATGCCGCCATCGGCCGTTGCCGTCACCGAGCCGTTTTCGCCCACGTTGATGTCCAAAAAGTCGATGGCGCTGCCGATGGTTGCGCCCGCTCGCAAGACGATGTCGACAGCTTGGATGTTGGTGTTGCCGGTTCGGAATGCATCAATGATTGACTGGTCGGCCTCGAGTTGCACCAGAGCGGTTTCGGAGAAGACCTGATTGATCCTCAAGTCGGCGGCGTTGCCGGTTGCGTTGTGTTGACTGATCACCACATCGTTCTGGGCGCGTGCGATCAGGTAACCGGCTGCGCCGGCTTCGATGCCCACCGGGATCGCGATGCTTCCGATGCTGCCGCCACCGGATTCCAGCACGATCCGGCCGCCGACAATATTGGCCTCGCCCGATGACGCTGCGGTCAAGTCACCTTCGATCTTGATTTGGACTCGTTGGTCCGTTCCCGCTTGGATGCGGCCGAGTTGTAAGTCGGATTCCGAACCGATGAAGATGTGGCGGGTCGATGTTGCATTAACGTCACCGCGTGTTTCGATATCGATATCTTCGCGGCGGAGGACTCGAATAAACGGTGCCGTATCGTGATCGGCTGGATCGGTCACGGCGGGAGCAATCAGAATGTTCCGCGGTTGGTCGACTTGTAATTCGCCTAATTCCAAGCCGGAAACATCCAGTGTCATTTGGACGCCGTCGAGCGCTGTGATTTCCAGGAAGGCACCGTCATCGGTCGTGTCGCGGGTATTGCTTTCCAGGTAGATGAATTGGCCGATGGCAAAACCCAGGTCCGACCAAACCGTGTCCTCGCCGTTTTGCTGGACAAGTTCGATTGTGCTGGTTTGAATGCGTGCCAAGACCAAGCTTGGCGCTTGTTGCAGGTACACAATGTCGCCCGGCTCGGCCGCGGTGATGCTGGCTTGCTCGTCCAGCGTCAAGACGACGGGGGTCTGATCGGCAGAGCGCAAGTCGATGGTCGTGCCATTTTGGTATCGTCCGATGCCTTCGGAAACGTTCAGTGTCACGTTTCGCGCGACGATGTTTGGCTCTTCGATCACGAATTCGGTGTCAGTGACGTTCAGGAATTCGACACTGCGTAGCGACAGTAACTCTTCCTCGGTCCAGACCTTCATCGACGCATCGATGGCCTCGAGGTCCGCCGTTGTTGGTTCGTAGATATAGTCGTCGATTCGCGAGTCGCCCAGCGGCCCCCACTTTGCATGCAGGTCGTGGTACTGGGCGGTGCGGCTGTCTTCCAGCGCGTTGATCGCGGCATCGTCGCCATAGAAATCTCGCTCTTGATCCGAAAGCGTGACGCGATGACTCGCGTCGTAGACGGTGGGGTCGGATTGGGTTTCGCGGAAATTCCAATAGGCGTTGTAGGACTGTGATTGCGAGGCAACCAGAGCCTCGATGCGTTCGTCTCGTTTGTCGCCCGCGCCGCGATCTTCGGTCAACTGCAAGTCATCCCAAACCGTTGCCGCGACTTCTTCGACTGCACGCTCGTCTCGCAGGTCATTCGCGTTTCCGTCAATTAGCGTTCCGCCCTCGACGAAATCGATTCGCACATCACCGCCCGCGATCACGGAGTCCAAGATCATGCTGGTGAAGTGGTGCATGTAGATATCGTTTGCAGCAGAAGCCGACAATCGATGATTGGGGTTTTTGATCGCGTTGAAGAATCCGGCGTCCACGGGCAGGGCGCGGTCTTCGTCGCCGTTCTCGCCCGCGAGTTCACCGATGCTGCCGGTTTCAGAGACAAGGTTGATGGAATTTCCATCCACATACCCGAGATGAAATTGGTCTGCGGAGGATCGGCCCTGCACGATGCTGCCTTGGGCGGTCAGCGAAACATCGCCATCGGCGTGGTTGCTGCCGTCGCGATTCGCCCAGACTCGTTCGATTGGCAGGTCACCGCTGACTTCACGAATCGAAATATTTCCGTCGACGGTTTGCAGACCGACACTGGAAATGTCAGCGAATTCGGTCAGTTTTGTCCAACGTTGGGTGTCCGCAAAGTCTTGTCGGGTCAGTGCAACTGTTCCGCTCGGTCCTTCGTAGCGATAAATCGCACCGATCTCACCTCCCTCGGTGTGACCCTCCGAAACTTTCACAAGGATTCCCGGGTCCACAAAGGTAATCGCCAGTGTGGGGTCGCCCACTCGCATCAGTCGATCCGATTGATAGTCGAACGGAATGATGTTGACGACGTTGGTCAGCAAGGGGACGTCATCGGACCCGATGGCCCCCTCGGCATTGATTCGAACGTTAACCCCGCCGACAACGCCATCGATCGAACCTTGCAGGACCGACTTGTCGCTGTGAATCGTGGTCATGCCATTTGGATTGACGAGCGCGCCGGCGATAAAGACGTTGCCATCGGATTCGATCTGAATTTCGCCTTCGGTGTATCCTTCAAAGCGAATGTCGATCGGCCGGTCGGCCTCGATCGTATGTGTATGCAGCGTGCGAGTGCCACGCTCACTGATATAGGTTTGGTAGTAAGTCTTGGTGCCAATCCAATTGGTTTCGGTACGGTTGCAACAAGTACGATTTCGTGAATTGATCTGATATTCACGCGAGCTGTATTCGTATCGTTTTGTGTTGGCTGTGCTGGTGTAAAAGAATGGTCCCGCGTCGGTAATGGTCGGGGTGCCGATACGCTGTGTTTTTGTCGAAACCACGTCATCCGGATCGGGCGCGATGAAATCAAGCCCCAGCCACGACGATGTTCCGGTAACCGTCGTTGTTCGTTCAAGTTCTTCTTCGGCGATCGTCCATCCGTATCGCAGCCCATTCTTGGGCTGGTAAACAAAGTCGGTTCCATTAGGAACAAATTCCGATGTGTCAGGCGTTTCGACGCGGATCACATCGTCTTCGCGCTGATAAATCGAAACGCGAGGGTCATCGGCGGTCGCGTCACTGAGGTCTTTGATGATGACGGTGCCTTGTCCACGGCGCGAGACGTCCAGACGCTTGACTTCGATGTCGTACGGGGTTTGGTTGTCGATGTTGATCTTGGCATAGTCGCTCAGTACACGAATTTCGCCGTTGTGCGTGTTGGTCACGTGCCCCGTCAAGTCGACGTAGCCGCCGCTGACGCGAAGTTCTTCGACAACGATGCGATCCCGATCCAAGTCGTACTGCACCAAAAAATCGCCGTCGCCAATTTTGCCGAGGTTCACCACGCCGGTTGAGTCACCGGATTTAAGGCTTGCGATTTTATTGGCGATTGTTTGTCCGAGTACGAGTTGATACTCAGGTTTGCCACTCTGGATGATGCCGTTGACGTTGATGTACTGGGCCGAAACGTAGATCGAGCTGCCAGTCAGACTGATGTTGGTCGGCGTGCTGTTCAGATAGTTCGTTACCGCCGGGTTGGGCTCGCGAGTGAAATCAAATGGGTGCGAGGGCGGCAGCGGATCAGCGGAATTAGTGCCTTTACCGCCAACAGGAATCCCGAGGTAGGTGTAGCTCGTGAGCTCGTTCCATTTGGCATGTTCGGCGCCACCGGCTTCGTAGATGCTGCCGGTGTTGGGCAAATTGATCACGACAGCACCGCTATTTCCTGCCGATATCGTTTGTGTTTTGCCACTGATCGGTGCATTGATGGTGATGCTTCCAGCACCGCTCTTGACGGTTTGCAGTGTGATGTCGCCACCCAGGTTTGTGACCGCGCCGGCGACGGTGATGTTGGGCCAAGTGATCGCGTTGTTGCCTGACGGGACGACGTAAGTGTTGTCAACCAAAATGCTTGGCTCGCCGCTCGCGTCTAGGCCACCGATGATCTGGTTTCCGTTGAAGAACACGCCACCGTTGTCTTCGGGGATTTCGATGCCTTGTAATTCGATGCTGGCTCGGCTTTGGTTGATGATTTCGACACTCGCGTCGCCGGGTGCGTCCAAGATTCCGTTGCGAGAGAAGTTATCGGCTCGAACGTCGATTGATCCCGCCTTGGCGAAGATCGGATTGACATCGATGGTCAGCCCAATGCGAACGATACGTTGACGCACGCTTGGGTCGGCGCCTTCGGGAGTCTCCAGCAGATTTTGTGCCTCCAGTTCCGCGGTCAGTCGAGTGACCTCCGCTTGATAGAAGTTTCGCAGTGTCGCATTGTCGCTGTACAGATCCAATTGTTGTTCGGCCTGCGCGAGAGCCAAGTCGAGTGCGGAATTGACCGGCGCGACACGCTTTTGAAAGGCGACGTCCCCGGTCGATCGGTCCGACAAATTCACCGTGTAGAGGTCCGGCGTTTCCTCACCTGGCGTGCCATTGGGGTTGTTCGGCGGGGCGGTGCGTTCAATGCTCGTGATCTCCAGCACGCGATTCCTCGAGATACCGGTTTGAGCGGTCCCATCGACGGTAACAACGCCGGTCGCTTCGGACACCGCCGTCCCTGCAAACTGTTCGACGCCACCGGCGCCAACCAATCCGTCGATCGCGCCGGTAACGCCGGTGGTCCAGTTGATGGCTTTGACTTGGGCGAGCACGTTGTTGTCGCCGAATCGATCGGTGTGCATGCGAAGATCGCCGGCCGAGCGAACGGCGGCACCGGCGGACACAGTGATGCGATTGTCTTGGATCAGGTTCGCCCGGGCATCCATGACGTCGATCGGAATCAGGCTGCCGGCAAATGTGTCGACTCGTGAATCGATGTTGTATTCGTCTCGGTTGAAATTCGTGTCCGTTCCCGCGGACAGGTTCAAGTCGCGACCGGTTTCGATCGACGCGCTGTCGGCCAAGATGATGTAGTTCTTAGGCCGGATATCGATCGTCGAAACTCCCGAGCCGATCGTTGCGGCGCCGAACGTTTCCGAATTGGCTTGGATATCAATGTCGCCTCCACCGCCGGTGTAGACATTCAGCGCACCTGTGGTTGTCAGCTGGGCTCGTGGGCCGAACGTGATCTTTGTTTCGTCAGCAAGCGTGCGGATCGTCGAGTTGTTGCTGCCACCGGCGGCAACTCCGCCGCTACGCAAAGTCAACTCATCGATCGCGTCGATCCGGTTGCTGGCCTCGAACCGTGCATCGGAGACACTCAAGTTGTCAGCGGCGATTCGAGCGTCCGCACCAACATCGATGGTGGTACGAATCGTCAAGTCAGTAACGCTGTCGACCCCGACACCGGCGATCAGGCCACCTGCGGTAGCGTCGACGTTGCCCAATGCGCTGCTGCTGCTGTTTTTGTCGAGTATGCTTTCGGCTTTCACCGCGAGCCACGAGCTATTGATCGTGGTTCGATCCCCGATATCAATCCGCGTTGTAGGGCTGATCACGTTGTCCAGATCGCCGCCGCCGCCGGATAGGTATCCTCCCGAGGCGGCCAACAGCGTCGTGTCGAATGCTCCATCGTGCTGAACGAATAGGGACGCGTCGCCTGAGAGATCGATATTGCTATCCTCGCCGATTTCGACGGCCGCGTTGGTGATCACCCGAGTGCTGGGGATCGCCACGGCTCCGCTGATTCCACCGACGGCGCCCGCAACGGTGTTGGCAAAGTTCTTGGGTCGTGAAAACACACGTGCGGTAAGGTCTCGAGCCTGAAGATCGACGCCCGAACCAATCCGACCGATGATCTCTGCGTCCGTTTCCGCAGCGGACTTGGTGACACCCGCGGCGATCAATCCGGCTGCCAGACTGCTGGAATCGGCATACAGATCGAAGCCATGTGAGACTTCCACGATCACATCGCCGCCGCTGACAATCACCGAGCCGTTTGCGATTTCCGCTTTGGCTTTGGTCGTGTCGGCGGCGGATGTCACGGTGGCATCGACGCCTAGCAAGGCTCCGCCAGCGGACCCTTGAGCGAAGGCGCGCGAAGGAGTCGGGCTGCTGGAAAACAGCAACGCAGAAACTTCGCCAACCGTCTCGATTCGCTTACCCGCGCTATCGACGATCGCTTCCACCGTACCACCAAGTTCGACCCGCGCGACCGAAACACCGACCGCGCCACCAGTACTGATCGTTAAACCCGCTGCGTCGGCGGTGGCGACCGGATTGTTGAAAACCAGTAATCCCACCCCGAGCGAGGTCACGTCGCTGCCGATGAGTTTGGCGGTCGTGTTGGGCGTGATGATGCTGGTTGCCGATGAACCGCTCACTCCGATGCCGATGACTCCGGCGGCTTCGGTGGCGACTTCGGTCTGAACGTCGGACGTGGATAATTGGTTTGACTGGACATTGACAGATCCGGCCACATCCAGGGTGCTGTCTTGGATTCGGCTGTCCACGATCGAAGTGTTCTCACCATCGGCAGACGCTCCACCACCCGCGATGGCGACGCTGACCATTCCAACCGCAATGGCAACCGAAGCGGCTTGTGCCGTCACGGTTGCATCGGTTGTGTCTCCCGCGAAGAAGCTGACGCGGCCGCCCGATGAAACGTTGGACCGACGAAGCTGCGATTGCACTTTGTTCTTGATCTTTGCTTCGGCGACCGATGCCGCGACCGAAATGCCGCCGGAGTAGACGCCGGCCGCGACAGCGACCGATGCGGCGAGGGCCAACGTTCGGACCGTCGAATCGTTGACCGCGCCGCCGATGACGTCGAGGCCGGCATCGATTCCCGTGCCGATGGAGTCTTGGATGACGGCGATGATCTCGACTTCCATGTCGTTGGTCGATGAGACTCCCGTTCCCGCGACCGAAGCGCCTGTGCTGCCGGCAGCGGCCGCGACACTGGCCGCGATAATTTCTGCGTCGATGGTTCCCGTCGCTTTTGCGTTGACCGATAGCGTGCCGTCGGTATCGATCTGGCTTCCGTGAACGAGTGCTTTGACCAAGGCTGAACCGTCGGCGCGGTCCGCGGTTGGGTCGTCAAGGAAAGTGGTTGCGTTGCCGAACCGATTGGCTGCCGACGAGAAACCGAAGGCGGCGGCGACTCCGGTCGCACCACCAGCGACAGAAACGGATGCGGCCACGATCGTCGCGTCGATGGTCGAAGTGTCTATTGCATCGACGCTCACATCACCGCTCGCCGTCAGGACACTCTCGTCGACCAACGCGATTGTCTGGTTGCTGATCGTGTTGTTTGCCGACGCCCCTGCGCCCGTGACACCGACCCCGACGCTTCCGCCGGCGACGGCCAGGGATGCCGCGACGGACGTTGCTGTGATGGTGGCGACTTGGTCCGACCCGACCGAGATTCCCGATGCGGAGTCGATGGTCGAGCCGACGATGGACGCCGTTGTTTTGTTTCCGATCTCATTGTTGGACACCGCGATTCCGACCGCGACCGACACGCCCGTGGTGCCTGACAGCGCCGCGGCAAGTGACGCGCCAACCGACGTTGCAATGATCTCCGAAGTGTCGCTGGCGAGCACAGCGATCCCGTCGGGAATTTCGATGGTGCCCGCGAAAGTGGATGTGACCGTGCTGTCGGTGATGGTTGCGGTGACGACGTTGTTGATCGTGTTGCCTGATCCCGCACCG